>Ga0209541_10003999_pt1 | contig 26532 bp, 28 predicted proteins | sample RifCSPlowO2_01_FD_184027 | JGI IMG/M metagenome (GOLD analysis project Ga0209541, IMG submission 184027) | Groundwater microbial communities from Rifle, Colorado - Rifle CSP2_plank lowO2_0.1 (SPAdes) (version 2) | ecosystem: Environmental > Aquatic > Deep subsurface > Groundwater | place... | reverse complement strand
CGATGACAGGAGTAATTGAAACGATGAGAAAGGTCATTGGAGGTTCTGGCAGCGTAGACTTTGGTCTTCTGGCTATTTCTTTTCTCTCTGCGCTATTTTTCTTGACTGTAGGGCTTATTTATTTTAAGTCAACAGAAAGATATTTTGCAGACATTGCATGAGTGAATCAACTATTGAAGTTAAGGGGATTTACAAACAGTACTCTATTGGCCAAAGAGAAACAGGCTATCTTGTTTTAAGTGAAATTTTAGGGAATATTGCCAAAAAACTTATTAGCGCAAAAATTCCCTTTCACAATAATAAAAGTTTCTGGGCATTAAAAAATGTCAGTTTCAAAGTGGAACAAGGCGAGATTCTAGGAATGATTGGTGCAAATGGTGCTGGTAAAACAACGCTCTTAAAAATCTTATCAAGAATTACTCCGCCGACGAAAGGAGAAATCAGACTCCGTGGAAGAATGGCTTCACTTTTGGAAGTTGGAACGGGTTTCCATCCAGAATTAACGGGCCGAGAAAACATTTTTTTGAATGGTGCAATCCTTGGAATGACACGTCAAGAAATTAAATCAAAATTGGAAGAAATTGTGGAGTTTTCAGGGGTTTCGAAATTTATTGACACACCAATTAAACATTATTCCTCAGGCATGCAAGTAAGGCTTGCATTTTCGGTGGCTGCTCATTTAGATTTCGATATTTTGTTAGTCGACGAAGTTTTAGCAGTTGGCGATGCGGAGTTTCAAAGGAAAAGTTTAGGAAAAATGCAGGATGTCAGTTCTCAAGGAAGAACGGTTATTTTTGTATCACATAATTTGCTGTCTGTAGAAAAACTTTGCAAAAAAACAATTTTGATTGAAAAGGGAAGAATAAAAATGATTGGGGGAACAAAAACGGTAATTGAAGAATATTTGAACGCTAAGTTAACCGGAAAAAGTGAGATAATTTTTTCGGGCCGCAAGAAGCTTCCCGGTAATAATGTAGTAAGGCTTTTGAAAAGTTCTACCAAGAATATTAGCAATAAATTAAAATCAGATTTTGAATTATCGGAAGATATAATGATTGAAATGGTGATAAAAGTCCTTGATAGCAAAAAAAAGTTTACTCCTTGCTTTAACATAATAAACAGTGCCGGTGAATTTATCTTTATGACATCAGACCAGACTAGCGATTTCAGTGGTGACAGAGCACACAAAAAAGGGGGTTACAAAAAAAAGTGCTTGATCCCAGGCGATTTACTCGCGCCTGGAACTTATTTGGTTAGTGTTGCTGCTATTACTATGTCACCTAAAACGATTCACTTTTTTGAACATGATATAATTTCGTTTACCGTTTACGAAAAAATAACTACCTCCGAAAAGACATCCAGGGGTAATTTTGCCGGTGAAATCCCTGGATTTATCAGGCCCCTTCTTAAATGGGAAAGCAAGTACTTGGGATAGTATGCGACCAACAAACTTCATGAGAACTTGCAGAGTGTGCGGCAATAAAAATATTAGAACCTTTTTTGATCTGGGCGAGCAACCACTGGCAAATTCCTTATTAAAAAACCCTGGGAGAGTAGAAAGTAAATACCCTTTATCGCTCAGTTGGTGTTCTCAATGCAATTTAGTTCAATTAAACTACACTGTTGACCCCAGTGAGTTATTTTCAAGTTACTTGTGGGTGACATCAACCTCTAAAGCAGCAAGGGAATTTGCCAACAATTTTTGCGACGAGCTTTTGGCAAGGTCAGGAAAGATTTTAAAAGAAGAATATATCTTAGAAGTGGCTAGCAATGACGGCACATTTTTAATTCCTTTTTTAAAGAAAAGTATAAGGGTTCTAGGAGTTGATCCCGCTCGAAACCTCGTAAATATTGCAAAAGAAAACAATATCCCTACGAAATGTGCTTTTTGGGGGAAACATGAAGCCTTAAAAACACTACAAAAGTATGGGCCTGCAAAAGTTATTTTTGCAAGAAATGTATTACCCCATGTTGCAAACACCAATGATTTTATGAAAGGGTTAAGGCTTGCTTTGGATGAGAATGGGACTTTGGCTATAGAGGTCCATTACGCAAAGATCATTTTAGAGGGTCTTCATTATGATTCAATCTATCATGAACACTTATGTTATTTCTCTTTGAAACCGTTAGAGGAATTGCTAAAAGCTCACGGACTTTTCATTTTTGATATGATCCGAAGCCCTATCAGCGGGGGGTCAATAATTGTTTATGCGAAAAAATATAAAGCTAAAGAGAGAAAAAGTGTTGAGAAGTTCAGAACAGACGAATTGAAGGATAGAACCAATCAGTTTTCAAGCTGGAAGACTTTTGCAAAAAGATCTTTTAGTCACCGGGATAAACTCTTGAAAGTACTTAACAAAGTAACTGCCCAAAAGAAAATCTTAATCGGATGGGGGGCATCTGCTAGAAGCTCTACATTGTTGAATTTTTGTGGGCTTAACTCTAGAATCATACCTGTTGTTGCCGATCAAAATAACTTAAAGCAAAAGTTGTTTACTGCAGGGTCACACATTTTAATTGAAAGCCCAAAAATTGCAATGAAGAAAAAACCCGATGTCATCTTAATACTAGCATGGAATTTTGCCCAGGAAATAATTGAAACCCTAAAAAATGAATTTAAGTGGCAGGGTGATTGTATAATCCCATTTCCAAATGCACCAACTATTGTGAAAAAGGGTAAAAAATATCAAATATAAATGCCTTCCAAAAACAAAGGGTCCAAAATATTTGGGGTAAAAATTATCCAGCTTATGAGAATCCCTGACGAACGAGGAACAATTATGCACGGGGTCAGAGCTGACACGATGCTCAATAAATTTGGCGAGGCGTATTTTAAGAAATTATATGCAGGTGTAGTCAATGGATGGCACCTGCACGAAACCCTAATCTTAAATTATATTTGTATTTCTGGCATGATAAAACTCGCTCTATATGACATGAGGGAAAAATCTCCAACATATAAGAATCTACAAGAAATATTCATTGGTGACGATAATTATTGCTTAGTTCACATACCACCGGGAATTGCAAACGGCTCTAAAGGACTATATTCACCTTTTTCGATTCTTTGCAATGTGGCTTCTGAACCGCATAATCCAAAAATAAAATACAGGCGAATTGAACCCCATTCAAATATAATTCCTTATGACTGGGGAAGAAAAGATTTTTAACAAAAAATGATCATAGTCAGAGCGCCTTTGAGAATAAGTTTTGTCGGCGGCGGCAGTGACTTGCCTGATTTTTATAAAACTTATCCTGGCCGCGTAATCTCGACTACGTTTAATAAATATGTTTATGTTGCAATTAACTCGACACCAATAATAGAAAATGTTACCGCCAGATATTCAAAATTTGAGATAGTAAGCCATGCAAGGGAACTAAAAAATGATCGGATGCGAGCAGCCCTTTTAGATTTAGGCATCTATAAGAATATTGATATAGCTACTTTTTCTGATTTACCGGTAAAAACGGGCCTGGGCGGATCTTCCAGTTTTTCTGTTGCGCTTTTGAAAGGATTATATACGTACCTCGGGGAAAAAACTGACAGCAGGAACATCGCTGAAGCAGCATGCAGATTAGAAATTGAACTCTTAAAGGAACCGATAGGCAAGCAAGACCAGTATGCATCAGCTTTTGGAGGGTTTAATGTTTTCCAATTTAATGCTGATGACACTGTTGATGCAGAACCTGTATTTTTGGATTATAAAAAGAGGTTGGACTTTGAAAATCACCTACTTCTTTTTTTTACAGGAATTACAAGACTTGATTCCAGCGTATTAAAAGGACAGAAAAAGAATATCCCAAAAAGATTAGACACTTTGAAGAGAATGTCGGATAGCGTGGAGGAATTTAAAAAGCAGTTACTTAATGGCAATTTTGAAAGATTGGGTGAGCTTATCCACGAGAACTGGAAAAACAAGCGGACGCTCGCTTCTAATGTTTCCAGTTCATTTATTGACAATCTCTACGAGGTGGGAATCAAAAATGGAGCATGGGGGGGGAAGATTTTAGGGGCTGGCGGAGGAGGATGTATTCTCTTTATTGTTCCGCCTAAAAGCAAAGAACTTGTCAGGGCAGCAATTAGAAGAAGGGCTCGAAAAGAAGGCCTTAAGAATTTAAGGGAAATTTCTGTAAGCTTTGTTCAATCAGGTGTGGAAATATTAATGAATCATCCCATTAGGAGTTAGGCGGGTTGTATAAAATAAAATGGATGAATATATAACAAATTTTTCCAAAAAAGCCGTAAGTATATTGCAAAACCTACCAAAGGAAGAGATTGCGAAAGCACTAAATATCTTGCAAGCGGCTTATGAAAGAGACGGCAGGATTTATGTTTTTGGCAATGGTGGCTCGCTGGCACTAGCAACCCATTGGGTAAGCGATTTTAATAAAACGGTATTTAGTAAACATCTAGATAGTAACAATCGACGCTTCCAGGCAATCCGACTCCCATCAACAGAGGAGGAGCTTACCGCATGGGCTAACGACGTTGGGTTTGATATGGTTTTTGCCGGTCCACTTAAAAATTATCTTAAAGATTCTGATATTGTTATTGCAATATCAAGTTCGGGAAACTCTCCAAATATAATAAAAGCGATAGAGTTTGCTAAAATCTGCAAAATTCCGATTATTGGTCTTTCGGGTTTTGACGGTGGAAAATTAAATCTGCTGGCTGACGCAAAAATTCATATAAAAACCGAAAAGGGAGCTTACGAACTTGTTGAGAGCATTCATGGTTTTATACTTCATCTGGTAATAAAATATTTTCAAGACTACTTCGATCATTTAAATAGCCGTAAATGAATGTCTTAGTTACTGGAAACCAGGGATATATTGGGTCTGTCCTAGTAGGTATGCTTGTTAAAAAAGGCTATGGCGTCGTGGGATACGATACAAATTTTTATGAAGGATGCGAACTATATAAGTCATTTCTTCCGAAGATTCAAATAAAAAAAGATGTACGCGATGCGACAGTTGGCGATTTCAAGGATATCGATGCCGTTATCCATCTTGCTGCCCTTTCAAATGACCCTCTTGGTGAATTAAATCCTAAACTGACTGAGGATATTAACCTTAAGGGCACTCTTCGGGTTGTGCGCATGGCAAGATCTGCCGGGGTAAAGAGATTTATTTATGCTTCATCTCAAAGTATGTATGGAATTTCGGGTACCGATGAGGAGCTTGACGAGGATTTAAGCAATAAAAACCCCATTACGATGTACGCAAAGACAAAGTGGAAAGCAGAATGCGAATTGAAAAAGTTGGCCAATTCGCATTTTACGGTTGTATGCCTGAGACCTTCAACTGTTTTTGGGGCAAGTCCCAGTTTAAGGTGCGACATTGTTTTTAATAATCTTGTTGCTTCCGCTTACGTCAGTGGCAAAATAGAAGTGAAAAGTGACGGTACACCATGGCGTCCAGTTATTCATGTAAGGGATGTTTGTTATGCCTTTATTTCAGTCCTAAAAGCACCCAAGGACTTGGTAAGTGGAGAATCTATTAATGTTGGTATAAAAAATGGTAATTATTCCATAAGGAATCTTGCGGAGGCGGCTCAAAGATGTGTACCGGGGAGTGAGATTATTTTTACAGGAAAACACGGTAACGATGCAAGAACTTATAAGGTAAGCTTTAAAAAAATACTCACTAAACTTAAGCATTATTATAAGCCTCAATGGAGCTTAGACAAGGGTGGAGATGAACTAGTCCAAATGTTTAAAAGGGTCGACTTTTCCGAGGAGCAATTTAAAGGGTCAACATGCAACCGTTTAAAACAAATACGATTGTTAATTGAAGAGAAAAAGCTTGATGAAAATTTAAGATGGACAAAAAACCCCAGATAAAGCAGGCAGTTATTTTAGCAGGCGGGAAGGGGCTGAGACTTAGGCCACTTACAAAAGACAGGCCAAAGGTGATGGTTCTTGTTAATAAATATCCTTTTGTCAAATATTTAATTGATCTTTTAAAGGAGAATGGCATACAGGAAATTGTATTTCTAGTTGGCTATAAATACAAAAAAATAGAAGAGTACCTAGGTGATGGTTCTAGATTTGGATTGTGCATCAAGTATTCTAGAGGAAATGTTTCCGATGAAACTGGTACTAGAATAAGAAATGCGCATGCACTGCTTGAGGGAGAATTTCTTTTATTATACTCTGATAACTACTGGTCTTTGAATTTAAGAAAGTTATATAAATTCCACCAACGCCATAAGAAACTCGTTACGTTAACTGTTTATTCAAACAAAGCAAATATTACGAAAAACAATGTTTATACCAGCTATAAAGGTGCTATTGAAAAGTATGACAGGAAAAGGGAAACTTCCGGACTTAATGGTGTCGAAATCGGTTTTTACATAATTAATAAAAAAATTTTAAGACATGTGCCTAAAAGTAATTTCTCTTTTGAGGAAAAAATGTTGCCTTTGCTTATATCCAAGGGTCAACTAGCAGGTTATGTGACAAGACATAAGTATTACAGCATTGGCGATCCACGGCGGCTGAAAATTGCGGGAAAATTTTTAAGGGGGAAAAAAGTTATCTTGCTGGACAGAGATGGGGTAATAAATCAAAAGCCAGCAAAGGAAGACTATGTAAAAAGCTGGAAAGAATTTCGATTTATAGATGGCGTCATTGAATCCCTAGCACTTCTTGCCAAGAATAATTTCGACATTTACATAATTTCAAACCAGGCAGGCATTGACAGGGGTTTGATGACAGAAAGAGATTTAACAAAGATTCACTTTAATTTGCAAACGGTACTTGCAAAACACGGGGTAAAAATCAAGGGTATATATTATTGCCCACATCACTGGGACAAAAACTGTGAATGCCGAAAGCCAAAGCCTGGGCTATTCTTTAAAGCGGCAGACGAAAACTATTTCGACCTAACTAAAGCTATTTTTATCGGGGATGACACAAAGGATCTTAAGGCAGGAATTGCTGCAGGGTGCAAAACTTTCTTGTTAGCAAAAAATGACAGCCTCTTTGAATTAATTAAATCGGTTATTTAATAATATGAAAATTTTCGTGACAGGTGGGACAGGTTTTATAGGAAAATCTGTTGTAAGCAATTTGATAAGCCAGAACCACAAGCTCCTTATTCTTTCTAGAAAGCCTCCAGTGGCAAAGTCTCATTCTTTTAAGCTTTATATAAAAGATGACCTCTCAAACATAAAAACTTGGACCACGGCGGTTAAAAAATTTAAGCCTGATGCTGCTATACATTTAGCATGGGAAGGAGTTCCAGACTATAGTTTAAATACGAGCATCCGAAATTTAATTTATGGCCTAGACTTGATATCGATGCTTGCCAAAATAAAATGCAAAAAAATTGTATGCAGCGGAAGTTGTTGGGAATACGGAGCCGAATCGGGAAAATTGAGCGAGGATGATTGTTGTAATCCATTAGCTGTATTTGCTGCAGCTAAACTCGGGCTGTATTTTTTGGGAAAGGCTATCGCTGAGGAACATCGCGTACAGTTTATCTGGACACGATTATTTTTTGTCTATGGGCCAGGACAAAAAAAATCTTCACTTATCCCTTATCTTATTAATTGTAAAACAAATAAAAAAAGACCGAAAGTCACAAACCCTTACGGAAGTAATGATTTTGTATTTGTAGATGATGTTGCAAAAGCATTGACTATGATCATAAGTAAAAATATTCATGCAAGAAATGCCGTATATAATATAGGCTCTGGTAAACTAACAAGCGTTCAGAAGGTTAAAAATATTATTTATGATAAACAATTAAATACAAAAATCTTTAAAAATGGCTTCTTCGCGAACATCTCAAGAATTAAACAAGAAATCGGATGGAAACCCACTACCAGTATAACTCAAGGAATAAAGAAAACTATGGAGAGTTATCAAAATGGATGATACAAAAAAATTCGAATTAGAAAGAAAAAATAATATCGAAGGGTTGCAAGGTGCACGCCAGCTAAGCAGGCTTGCAAGAAAACTGTTTATAGAGACTTTTAAATATAAATATTCATACAATTTTGATTGGCTTGGAAGACCAATTATTCAAACCCCTCAGGATATTGTCGCAATGCAAGAAATCGTTTGGAAAGTAAAACCAGACTTAATAATAGAAACCGGTATTGCAAGGGGCGGTTCATTGATATTATATGCATCAATTTTGGAACTTATCGGCAAAGGAGAAGTCCTGGGAATTGATATTGACATTAGAAGCCACAATAAAAGAGAAATCCAAAAGCATAAAATGTTTAAAAGAATAAAAATGATTGAAGGATCATCTACTGATAAGAATGTCTTGGGTAAAGTTGAGAAGATTGCCAAAAGCCATAAACGAATTTTGGTCTGCCTCGATTCATTCCACACACATGATCACGTGCTTGAGGAGCTTAGATTATATTCAAAGTTTGTGTCAGTCGGAAGTTATCTTGTTGTTTTTGATACTATCATTGAGTATATGCCAAAAGGTTTTGTGTCAGACCGCCCTTGGGATAAAGGAAACAATCCATTGACGGCTGTTAGAAAATTTTTAAAAACAAATAAAGATTTCAAACAAGACACAGAATTGGAAAATAAGCTCCTTTGGACCGTTTGCATGGGAGGATTTCTAAGAAGAGTCTCAAGAAATGAAGCAGGCTGAATTTAAAAATTTGGTGGAAAAAGCCAAGAAAAGTGTTGAATACAAAAACTATTTGGAAATCAAAAATATTGTATTTAAAATGCTCGATAACGAGCCGGGCGGCGCTTCCCCAAGTAAATACTGGCGAGAAGAGCTAGGCGGGTTTGAATATATACTTGATGCTTCTCCACTTATAATAAAAAATCTTCGGCATCATACATATCACCTAACAGGGTTACGGGAATATGACTATAGAAAACATCATGCCCACAGCGCTTCGAAAATTGAACAAAGACTCAGATTATTACAGTCAATAGACAGACACAGCTTATTAATACCGGAATCACCGAAGATGGGAGGTTTTGGTTATTTAATCGATGATAAGCTTTATAATCTTGACACGTTAAGGTTCTATGAGTGCTTAATTGGCCTGGATCAGGCCGGGCTTCTTAAGCAATTTAGAGAACAAAGGCGGCGGCGGTCGGTTCTGGAAATAGGATCCGGCTGGGGAGGGTTCGCTTATCAATTTAAAAAACTCTTTCCTAATTCTACTTATATTCTTTTGGACTTTCCTGCCGTAATTATTTTTGCTGCAACTTACCTAAAAACACTCTTTCCAAAATCAAAAATATTGATCTGCAATGGCAGGCAACCTTTAAGACTCGATAGCGAAAAATATGATTTTATTTTTTTACCATATTTTAGTTGGGGAAAGTTTATATCTCTACCTCCTGATCTAATTGTTAACATGGCATCTTTTCAAGAGATGACGACAAAACAAGTTGAAGCTTACGTAAAATATGCTAATGAATGGGGAGTTAAAAATATTTACAGTTGTAACCGTGATCATTCACCTAATAACCCCGAATTGTCTGCTGTTAGTTCTGTTTTAGGAAAATATTATAAGACTAAACATCTAGATTTAACTGAAATTCAAACGCCGACAAGTAATTTTCGTCGCTTGTATTTGCGGCTTATTAAGCCTTTCTTAGCAAAAAGAGATCCAAGTTCATACCAGCATACTGTGGGTACAATAAGATGATTGTTCAAAAGGGTTTGGTAAGTATCGGTCTGCCTACACATAACGGATCCTTTCGTTTACGTAAAGCTTTAAATTCCCTATTGTCCCAAAAATATACAGCGATCGAAATAATTATTTCGGATAACGCTTCCTCCGATAAAACCAGGAAAGTTTGTCAAGAGTTCGCAAAGAAAGACAAAAGACTTGTGTATTTAATACAGAATAAAAATATTGGCATGATGAATAATTTTTACTTAGTTTTGCAAAAAGCGAGGGGCGAGTACTTTATGTGGGCTGCAGACGATGATTGGTGGGACAAGAATTTTATATTAAAATTAAAAACTGCACTTGATAAGCATTTAGATTATGGGGTAGCAATGAGTTCTACTGTTCGAATTTATGAAAACGGAGAAGAAAGAGACAGGATAACTTTTTCAGGGAAAAACAACTTGACAAAATTTGGGCATTTTCAGTTATTTGTAAGAATGATCAAAGGAGACCCTATTCACATATTTATATATGGTCTTTTTCGTACTAAAGTTTTAAGAAATTTAACTAGACGACCGTTTCCAAAATGTATGGCGGCTGATAGAGTTTTTATGTGTCAAGCAGCTTTAATTACTCGGTTCTATTCAATTGGGGATTTTCTCTATGTGAGAAGAGTTTATAAAAAACCAATAATACAAAGGTACAAAAATAGTTCTATTGGTGACGAGTGGTCTAATCCGAAACGTAATTCTAAGTATCTTATGACTTTATTTAAATTCTTGATGACTTCAAACATAATCCCCTTTTATAGAAAGCTTTGGTTTGTCCCCTGTTGGTTGTTATTAATATGGAGAAGTAGAAACCGGCTAGCGTCAGAATTATCTCAAGTATATTTCTCAGAAAATAATTGAGGCAAATTACTTGAAGTCATCAACATGATCTCTACCAGCAATTCAATTTTCTTCAACAAGTAAATACGTAAATGAAACAGTGTGTTTAGTACCAGTTTCAGCGCACAACAAAAATGGTAAAGTTTATAATTCGTTTGATATCACAAAACCAATAGGTATAAGTATAATTTATAAAGTTTTGAAACCTCATAAATGGTTTTCATGCTTCGTAGACATCAAAGATTCTTCATATATATCACTCTTTACCTCCCTGGAGGATGCGGATCAAAACCTAAAATTAATCCCTAAGCAACAAGGATTATACAAAAGCACTTGTTGGATACCGGGAAATTTGTTAACTGAAGGTTTATTCAGTGTTAGAATTTTAGTCTCAACACCAGGCGAAAAATCAAAAATAATTGATCTGCAAGATGCTATTTCTTTCTACGTTCATGATGAATTGAGAGGAAATTCTGTTCAGGGGAAATTAACTAAACCCCTAAAAGGGGTAATTAGGCCGAAGCTGGCGTGGGAACGTGTTAAAATTGGTAGGCTTCTGTTTAAAAACTCTGCTTACGACAATTGAAAAACAATAAATCAATATGAGAAATATAAAAAAGGTTTTGATCACAGGAATTACGGGTTTTGTTGGAAGTCATTTAGCAGAATATCTCCTTAATAATAACTCTGGCGTTACAATTGTAGGTCTAGTACGCTGGAGATCTCCGAAAGATAATATTCTGTCTATTATGGATAAGCTGGCACTAGAGTATGGAGACCTCAGTGATGCTAGTTCCATAAAAAATGTACTTTCAGCACATAAGCCGGAGGTGATATTCCATCTAGCTGCCCAATCTTACGTAGACTTTAGTTTCATTGCCCCGATTTCCACACTTGAGGTTAACGTAATCGGTACTGCTAACTTGTTGGAGACAATTAGGGAATTAAAAAAGAGTTCAGGCTACAATCCAATTGTCCATATATGTTCCTCATCCGAGGTTTATGGTCAGGTTAAAAAAAATGAGATCCCGATAAAGGAAACTAACCCTTTCAGACCGGCTTCTCCTTACGCAGTTAGCAAAGTTGCAGAAGATATGTTAGCTCTGCAGTACTTTCTTTCTTGGAGAATAAAAACTATACGAACACGGATGTTTACTCATGAAGGCCCAAGACGAGGTGAAGTTTTTGCCCCTTCAAATTTTGCCAAACAAATAGCAGCAATCGAGGCGGGAAGACAAAAACCAGTTGTTAAGGTCGGCAATCTGGAAAGTATCCGTACTTATATGGACGTGCGAGATGCTGTTTGCGCATATTGGCTTTTAGTAAATAAATGTAGGCCGGGTGAAGTTTACAATATTGGAGGAAATGAAACCTTAACTGTGGGAGAAATGCTTAAAAAGTTATTAAAATACTCAAAAGTTAAAAAAATTAAAGTCAAGGTTGATCCTCAAAGACTAAGACCTTCCGATGTAACATTACAAATTCCTTCTGTTATCAAATTTAAGAAAGCCACCGGCTGGAAAGCGAAAATTCCTTTTGAAAGAACACTTGAGGACATGCTTGACTACTGGAGAGATTATTTTAATAAAAATTCTTCAAAAGTAAAATATGCTGGTCCTTGATATCTATAAAAAAATTTATCTTATCCGTGCTGCTGAAAAAGCGATTATCGAAAATTATCAAGATGATGAAATGAAGACACCCATGCATATGTCGATGGGAGCCGAAGCCATTGCTGTCGGAGTTTGTCTGGCACTTAAAGCAGCCGATCAGATTTTCGGAACATATAGAAGTCACGCCGTATATTTTGCAAAAGACGGGGATCTAGATAAATTTTTTGGTGAGATGTACGGAAAAGTCACAGGCGTTGTCCATGGTAAGGGAGGTTCGATGCATCTGTCTTTTCCGGAGAAAAATTTTATGGCAACGTCAGCGGTTGTTGCAAGTACAATTTCTGTTTCTGTTGGTGCGGCGTATGCGAATAAGCTGGCTAGTAATAGCAAGATAGTTGCAGTTTTTTTTGGCGATGGAGCGATTGACGAAGGGGCGTTTTGGGAAAGTTTGAATTTAGCATGTCTTTTAAAATTACCAATCCTATTCGTTTTAGAAGATAACGGCTTGGCTGTTCATACTCCAGACTGGCAACGTCATGGATATTTGGATATTGATAAGATTGTTTCACAGTTTCAAATAACTATTTTTAGTACGAATACAACGGATTCAGAAAAAATCCATAAACTAACTAAAAAGGCAATAGGGGCGATTAAAAAAACCGGTAAACCCGTGTTTTTGCATCTGAAGTATTATCGTTATCTTGAACATGTAGGTGTTAATTACGACTTTGATAGGGGTTACAGAAAAAAGACTGAATACAATAAATGGCTAAAGGTTGATCCTGTTAAAATAATGCGAATAAAACTACTAAAAAGCGGTTTTATGGAGAATAAAGTTCGCGAAATTGAAAAGAGAATAGATGAGGCAGTTCAAGCTAGCTTAAAAAAAGCCCAAAGAGCAAGATTTCCTAAATCATCTGAACTTTTTAAGGACATCTTTTATGAAAAGAGAGCTTAGTTACAGAGAGGCTATAAATGAAGCAATAATGGGCGAAATGGCACGTGACAGGCGAGTATTTATTTATGGAATTGACGTTGCAGACTTCAAGAGAATTTTCGGCAGTGCGGCTGGAATTTTGGAAAGATTCGGACCAGAAAGATGTTTCAGTACACCGCTGTGTGAAGATAGTTTAGTTGGATTTGGACTGGGAGCCGCAATTGCTGGCCTGCGGCCAATAAATGTGCATACTAGAGTTGATTTTTTGCTGCTTGCCATGAACCAGCTTGCCAATATGGTTTCCAGTTTCCATTACGGATCTGGTGGAAAATTGAAAGTTCCATTTGTGATTAGGGCAATAATTGGAAAAGGTTGGGGCCAAGCCTACCAGCATAGCAAGAGTATGCAATCAGTCTTTGCCCACTTACCCGGGATAAAAGTCGTAATGCCGACAACACCTGCTGACGCTAAAGGACTATTAATTTCTGCAATAAGAGATGATAATCCGGTGATTTTTATGGAGCATAGGATGCTTTACGACGTTACTGACGAAGTCGATGCGAATCAGGGTCCGATTCCAATTGGCAAATCGAACATTCTCAGAAAAGGTAAAGATATAACTATTGTTGCAACATCCTATATGAATGTTGAGGCTATGAAAGCCGCAGAAATTCTAGCAAGAAAGGGTGTCAGTGTTGAAATCATAGATCCAAGAACCATTGTTCCATTGGATGAAAAACCTGTTGTTAACTCTGTCCTCAAAACAGGACACTGTATTGTTGCCGATTATGACTGGACTTTTTGTGGCTTTGGGGCTGAGTTGGCGGCAATCATTTCTGAGAAATGTTTTGGCAAACTCAAATCTAGCGTTATTCGACTAGGCTTTGCTCCGGTACCAACGCCCTGCACAAGACCGCTTGAGGATCTCTTTTATCCCAATGCAGGAACAATAGTTAGGATTGTCGAAAAAAAATTAAGCCTAAAGAGAATAGATTTATCGAATGAAGAATTTTTCACCTATGAAAATAAGTTCAAGGGTCCTTTCTAATGATTAGAGTCGCAGATTACATCGTTGAATTTTTGGTTAAAAATAACATTAGAGATATTTTTGTTTTAACCGGATTTGGGGCAATGTATCTCAATGACGCAATCGCTGCTAAAAAAGGACTCCGGTATTATTGTGTTAGAAACGAAGCGACATCCCCAATGATGGCGGAAGCCTACGCAAGGATCACTCAAGGCGTTGGAGCAGTTTGTTTAACGGCTGGCCCGGGCTCTACTAATGCAGTACCAGGGCTTGCAGAGGCATTTGTAGACAGCGCACCGATTCTTGTAATTTCAGGTCAGGTAGAAAAAACACATACAACTCACTATTTAAAAATGCTGGGTCTTCGTACATTTGGGACTGCCGAAATTGATATTGTTCCAATTGTCAAACCTCTAACCAAATACTCGGTCATGGTAGACGATCCAAAAATGATCGGCTATCATCTTCAAAAAGCTCTTTATCTCGCGAGAGAAGGCAGACCCGGACCAGTTTGGCTTGATATCCCTCAGGATATTCAATCTGCGAAAATTAATTTGAAAGAGTTAAAAAAATTTAGCATTCGAAAAATTAAAAATGGGAGCAATTTAAAAAAAATTGATGACCTTATTAAACTTTTAAAAACTTCTAAACGACCTCTCGTAATTGCGGGTCATGGCATTCGACTTTCAAACAAAGAGTCTGATTTTTTGAAAATTATCGAAATTTTAAAAATTCCGGTAGTTATGACAAGATTGGGTCTTGATCTTTTCCCTTACTCTCATGAACTGAATATGGGCCTCGGAGGTATTAAAGGAACAAGATTTTCAACTCAAATACTAAAAAATAGTGATCTAATTTTGGTTTTAGGCGCCAGACTTGCCATTCCATTTGTCGGACCAAACATGGATGCATTCGGGACTAAAGCAAAAATTATATCTGTTGATATTAGTGAGGCGGAACTTAATAAGGCTGGTGTAAAAATTCATCTGAAAATAAAGTCCAACCTTAAAGATTTTTTGCCCTCATTTTTAAAGAGTGTTGTCGAAGGAGAGTTTCCCCATTATTCGAAATGGTTACGTTTCTGTCAAGAGTTAAAAGAAAAAAATCCAATGATTATACCTTCAATGATAAAAGACCCTATTGATCTTTATTATTTCATGTCCAGAATTGACGCCCTTTCGACAAAAAAAAATATCTTAATAACAGATGCGGGTTCTAATTATTACGTAGGCGGGCAAGTTTGGCGCTTTGAGAAAGGCCAAAGAGAAATAACTTCCGCCACTTTTGCGGCGATGGGTCTTTCGATCCCATTGGCAATTGGGGCAGCAGTAGGTAAACCTAAACATCAAGTACTTGCTGTTACGGGAGACGGTTCTCTGGAACTTAATATACAAGAGCTAAAGACAATGTCTTACTATAATTTGAATATTAAATTATTTGTAGCTAACAATGGCGGTTATGTTTCAATGAGAAACTGGCAAGACAAAATTTTTGAGGGAAGAAGAATAGGTTCGGATGAAACCACAGGTATCCCGGTATTAAATTTAAAAAATATTGCTCGGGCTTTTGATTTGAAATACGACCATATCGATAAATTCACAGAAATTGACAATAAAATCAAAAAAATTATGTCCAAAAAAGGGCCGCTATTTATTGAGGTAGTTTGCGATAACGCTCAACGAATTATTGAACCTATGAAGGATTATTAATGAATACAGTGATTCTGGAAAAGAAAGCGAGATGGGTAAGGCTTGAAGTATTAGATAAGATTTATAAAACAGGTAAGGGACATCTTGGCGGGACTTATTCTTGCGTTGATATACTTGTTGCTCTTTATTATGGAGGAGTTTTAAACCCTCATGATAAATTTATTCTTTCTAAAGGTCATGCGTGTTTAGCTCTTTACGCAATTTTTTTTGACCAAAAAATAATTTCCAAAAAAGAATATATTTCATACGGCAAAAACGGCGGTCTGGGAGGACAGCTGGATGTTTCATTAAAAGGAATTGATTTCAACACAGGTTCATTAGGTCATTCGATTGGCGTCGGTTCTGGGATGGCTTACGGATTTAAAATGAATAAGAAAAATAATAAAGTGATTACTTTGATTGGAGATTCTGAGTTTTTTGAGGGCTCAATTTGGGAAGCCATAATATTTGCAGCAGATCGGAAATTAAATAATTTATTAGTAATAATCGACAGAAACAGATTAACAGTAACAAACGTGTTAGACGATGAAGGCCCATATTTTGATTTTAAAAATAAAATTCAAAGTTTCGGATGGAAATTTCTTGAAATTAACGGCCATGATTTTCCGGAGCTCTTAAATGCCTTTAGCGACTTGGAAAATAGCCAATTGCCCACTTTGATTGTAGCAAATACACAAAGAGGTAAAGGCATTTCTTTTGTAGAAAACAACATTGAATGGTATACGAGAGCTCCAAATTTGAAGGAATATAAAGCTGCCAGAAAACAATTGACATGAGAAACGCTGACATCAGGGACGCTTTTTTTGATGAACTTTATGAATTGGCTAAAAATGATAAAGGCATTCTCTTGATTACGGATGATATGGATGCTTTTGGGATCCGTAGATTTAAAAAGGATTTTCCTAAACAATTTATCAATATTGGTGTTAGCGAACAAAATCTAATGGATACTGCCGCCGGTCTGGCGACTATTGGTAAAAAAGTTTATGTGGTTGGAATTTGTGCTTATGTTACGGCACGATGCTTTGAGCAAATTAGATTTAGCATATGTAGTATGAATTTACCGGTAACAATCATTGGCATCGGAACTGGTTTTTCCTTTTCCTTTGACGGTCCGACTCACCACGGAACAAGTGATATTGCAATTATGAGAACGTTATCTGAAATTACCATTTACAATCCTTGTGACATGCTATCGGCAATTTACAGCGCAAGATTTTCTTTTAGAGATAAAGGTCCTTCTTATGTAAGGTTAGATAAAGGAATATATACTCACCTCTATAAATTAACTGATGATTTTTCTAAAGGTTTCAAAATAATTAAAAAAATTAAAGATACTAATATTGTCAGTACCGGTTTTATGACACATAGAGCTATGGCCATTATTAAGAAAATTCCTGCTTTTGGACTTGTTGACTTATTTCGAGTCAAACCACTTAATAAAAATTTCTATAAGGAAGTAATTTTGAATTCTAGGAATTTAATCTCGCTGGAAGAAAATAATTTAACTGGTGGGATTGGCAGTGCTTTAAGCGAGATGATTACCGACAGCGATGCAAGTGTAAAACTAAAGCGCATCGCAGTTGATGACAAACAATTTCACAAATTCGGAAGCCGTGATTATTTGCTTTCTTTATCCGATCTTGATATTGAAAGCATCTTAAAAAGGATTACATGACAAAGGTAACGCTTGGAGTAACACAAATTAAGGTAACTCCTATAGGAATTGGCACGGGATATATTTTTGGCAGAAAAACTAATACAAATAATGTAACCAAAATTATTCAGAAAGCTGTTGATCTAGGAATAAATTTTATTGACACGGCAGAAGATTATGGTAAGGGAAAAGCAGAAGCAATGATTGGTAAAGCGTTAATTAAAAATAGAAAGAATATTATTATTGCTACAAAATTCTCACCAGAAAACAGTGATAAAAAAAATCTAACTAAATCTTTGGATATGAGCCTGAAAAGGCTAAGAAGCGACTATATTGACCTCTACCAATTTCATTGGCCTAGTCCAAAAATTGAACTTGCCCAAACTATTTCTGTTCTTAATTCATTTATAAAGAGAGGGAAGGTTAGATATATAGGCCTGGGAAATTTTTCTAAGACAGAAATTCAAAAATCCCTGAAGATGTCAAAACAAATAGTTTCTCTACAGTCAGAATATAATTTATTTGAAAGAACTGTTGAGGATTTAAACGTTTTGAAATATTGTCAAAGTAAAAAGTTGTCTCTTATAGCTTATAGCCCGCTTGATCAGGGAAGGATTCGGTCAATGAATCGAAAACAACTAAATTTTTTTGAGTACCTTTCGAAGAAATATAACAAAACATTTGCACAGTTGATGCTCAATTGGCTCATTTCGCATAGAGGTGTTATTGCAATTCCAAAAACACTAAAGTTGGACCATTTAGTTCAAAATTTTGATTCAATGAAATTTGAGATTGAAAGAGTTGACGTGAAAAGAATTAATAAAATGTTCCAATCAAAACTTTTACATGTTCCGATAAATAGTATAAGAGTCTCAGAATATGGAGAATGGGGGCATAAAGTTTACAAATCTTTAAATGAAGCGGTAAAAAATAATTTAAATTTCACTCCAAGTCCCATGGAGCTTTCCGATTCTGTTAAAATAGGTGGATTCTTAAAGCCTGTACGTCTGATAAAAGTAAAAAGGAAAGGGCAAATAGAGTATGATTTGATTGGAGGTCGCATCAGATATTGGGCTTGGGTAATCGCTTATGGTAATAAAAAATCAATTCCTGCTTATATCCGAGAAATTTGAATTTACTTGTATTAGTAAAATTGCTTGATATAATTCAACAAATTCACAAATGCTTAAAAATAACAAGTCTGGTGTTTTAAGTTTTGGTTCTGCAGGTGATAGATCAAATCTGCAAGAGGTAATCGAATTATTTAAAAACTCCCCTATTCCGCTGGATCAGATTTTCGAAAATTTAGGTCTTTTCTTAAACTCTAAAGATCTTTCAAGAATTTTATTCATGAATTACATTTTTAAAAAAGTTAATAATGTTCAAGGTGTTGTTTTTGATTTTGGAACAAGATGGGGACATAATATGGCCCTTTTTTCGGCGCTTAGGGGAATATACGAGCCATACAACAGACACAAAAAAATAATAGGTTTTGACACATTTAGTGGTTTCCTATCTATTTCTAAAAAAGATGGCATTTCTACCTTAATGAAAAAGGGGAATATATCCACGACTAAAAGATATCAGGAGTATCTGGAAAAAATCATGCAATTTCATGAAAAGAGCAATCCGCTTTCACATATAAAAAAATATGAGGTAGTTGTTGGAGACGCAATAGTCCAGTTAAGAAAATATTTAAGGCGAAATCCTCAAACGATTGTGGCTCTTGCTTACTTCGATTTCGATATTTACGAACCCACTAAAAAATGTTTGCAACTTATAAGACCACATCTTGTTAAAGGAAGTCTATTGGCTTTTGACGAATTAAACGATCAGGATAGCCCTGGTGAAACAGTGGCTTTATCCGAAGTCTTTGGACTCAATAATATCAGACTGAAAAGGTATCCATTTGCTTCCAGAGTTTCTTATTTTATTCTTGAATAAATGATGGTATAGGATGAAAATCCATGCAAAATCTCGAATTTAAATCTCAAAGAGAAAGAGTTACTATTCTTACTTTGCGAAAGTTGAAAGAACAGGGAGAAAAGATAGCCATGCTTTCAATTTATGATTTTCCTTTTGCTCAACTTGCGGAAATAGCTGGTATTGACGTTATTGTAGTTGGTGATTCCTTGGCAATGACTTTACTCGGACATAAAAATACACTACCGATCACTATGGACGAGATGATAAGTCACGCAACAGCAGTTAGGAGAGGTACTGAAAATATTTTTGTAATTGGTGATATGCCATTTGGCTCATACCAATCATCTGACGAAGATGCAGTAAAAAATGCTTCAAGATTTATTAAAGAAGCAGGTTGTGAGGCCGTTAAGTGCGAAGCGAGCAGAAAGTTAATTTCCAGAATCAAAGCAATTGCGAGTGCAGAGATTTTGATAATTGGTCACATTGGACTTAATCCTCATAAAATTCATGAAATGGGCGGGTATCGAATTCAGGGAAAAACAGTTGAAAGTACTGTTGAGCTTTTAGAAACAGCATTTGCGCTTCAAAATGCAGGCATTTTTGCGCTTTTGCTTGAGGGTGTTACGGAAGAAGTTGCAACTATAATAAGGAATAATTTAAGAATTCCTGTCTATGGAATTGGCTCAGGAAGAAACGTTGATGGGCAATTATTAATCGGTCATGATCCTTTAGACTTGTATTACGGATTCAAAAAATTGCCTACTTATATTAAGAGATATTATCCAAAATCAGCTGGCGATAAAACTATTGGTATGATGATAAAGGAGGTATTTAGAGAATATGTTCGCGATGTTAAAAGCGGTAAATATCCTTCCGATCAGAATGTTCATAACTTAAAACCGGAGGAATGGTTACAGATTAAAAGGAAAATTAAAAATAAAAAAATTGCCGGAAAGTCGTTAAATTTAAAAATACCACAAAATCATGAAAAGAATTAATAGAAATTTTGAATATTATTCGCAAAAAAGGTTTCTTATATGTTAACTACCAAAAATTGGGCAAAGATATTATTATAGTTTCGACGGGACTGATAGTAGTTAAGGCGCTTGAGGTTGCAAATAAGTTGAAAACGGCATCTTTTGATGTTGGAGTTATCGATTTGTATCGATTGAAACCAATAGATAAACTTCTTTTTTCAAAATTATTAAATTCCAAAGTGCTCATCACTTTGGAAGAGAATTCAATAGTTGGCGGTTTGGGGAGCATTTTCTCTGAAATTATTTGTGATAGCGGGCGAAATATAAAATTAAAAAGACTGGCAGTTTTGGATGAACAATTCATAGGTTACGGAAAGCGTGACTGGTTTCACAATTTAAATAATTTAGATATCGCCTCAATAAGAAAAACGGTGAAATATTATGTTAAAAGTATTGGGTGAGACTAATCTTGCTGTCGGTTCAATCGGTCAAGGAACCGGTTTTGACTTTTCCAAAAAAGTATCAACTTACAAACTCGTTAACCTGATACGCAAAGGGGTTGATCTGGGTTTAAATTTTATTGATACCGCTGAGTCGTATGGGGAAGGCTTATCAGAAGAAATTGTAGGTCGTGCAATTCATGGGATTAGGAAAAAAGCCTTTATCGCAACTAAATTTGCACCAGAACATAGTTCATATAAAGACACCCTCAAGGTTTGCGATGAGAGTCTTAGGCGCCTGGGTGTTGATGTCATTGACCTATATCAGTTTCATTGGCCAAACCCTAAAGTCCCACTTTCTGAAACTCTTGGGGCTCTTGAGTATTTAAGACGTGTTGGTAAAATTAGATATATTGGTCTTGCTAATTTTTTAAAAAAAGAAATAGTTGAGTCAAAAAAATTACTTAAGCACACAAAGATTATCTCTTTACAAGCAGAGTACAACTTATTCGAAAGAGCAATCGAGCAAAATGGAATACTTACCTACTGCGGCAAAAACAAAATTTCGATTATTGCTTACAGCCCGCTTGATCAGGGAAGAATAAGTACGTTCAATAACAGGCAGAAACAAATAATAAATAGGCTTTGCAAGAAATACCAAAAAACTTCAGTGCAGATAGCACTTGCTTGGCTTGTAAGTCACAAAGACGTGATTGCGATCCCCAGAACTACAAATGCTGCTCATCTTGCTGAAAATGCACAAGTGATGTCTATATCGCTTTTGCAAAATGAGATTGCTGCCGTTGATAAAGCGTTCTTGGCGAAATTATTATACGTTCCTATTGATCGTATTCGTGTTTCTCTAAGGGGAGATAAAAATAGTAAAGTGTTTTATAAAACTATTGATGAGGCCATTTTAAACAAATTGGGATTTGTTCCAAGCCCTTTGGAACTCTCTGGTGAAATAAGAAAAGTTGGATTACTAAAACCAATTAGGCTCGTTCGAAATTTAAAAAACAAAGATTACGACTATGACTTGATAGGCGGAAGAAGTCGATATTGGGCATGGAGAATTGTATTTGGACTAGATAAACCAATACCTTCATTTGTAGTGTAGAATTATGAATTTTATTAATCTTGCTAAAACTTCAGTAAAGATTTCCGTGTTGGGTCAAGGTACTATGGGACTTGGACCCGGACTTCTTATTTCATTCTTGAATAGATGCTTGAAAAGAAAATTCTAAGATATTTAACAAAAAGAAAAGCTTTAATCACTGGCGGAACAGGACTAATCGGCCGTCAGATAGTTGATATATTAGTAGATGCTGGCTGTCTTGCGAAGATAGTATCTTTAGATAAAATTAGAGTTAATAAAAAGGCACAGCATATATTTGGTGATCTCTGCAACTTTGAGTTTTGCAAAAAAGTAACAAGAAACATTGACTTTGTTTTTCATCTGGCAGGAATAAAAGGTTCTATTGAAGTTACAATATCAAAACCGGCAAGTTTTTTTGTACCACTTATAATGATGAATACCAATGTTTTAGAAGCGTGTCGAGAAAACAAGGTCAAAAAAATCGTTTATACAAGCTCCATCGGTGCTTATGCCAGCGGCGAAATTTTCAGGGAAGGTGATGATTTTTATGGAGAGCCAATGGATATGTTTCCCGGTTGGGCAAAAAGAATGGCAGAATTGCAAATCAAAGCCTACAAAATCCAGTACGGAATTAGGAACTACTCAATAGTTAGACCTTGTAATGTTTATGGCCCGGGAGATAATTTTGATCCGAAAAACGCAATGGTTATTCCATCTCTTATGGCTAAAATCTATAGAGGGGATAATCCGGTAGTGATTTGGGGTGATGGTTCGGCGATTCGCGACTTCCTCTTTAGCCGCGATGCAGCAGAAGGTATAATTCTTGCTCTTTACTATGGTACCAATGGCAGTTTTGTGAATTTGGGAAGCGGCAAAGGCTACAGTATTAAGGAACTTGTTGAAACCTTTACAAGTTTTCTTGATTTCAAATATAAATTCAGTAGCAGCAAGCCTTCTGGATTCCCCAAAAGAGTTATGGATATTTCAAAGGCTAGAAAAATTATTCATTGGCGTCCGACTACTTCGCTTTTGGATGGATTAAGACAGACTTGGGACTGGTTTGTCAAAAATCAATATGAGCATAAGAAAAGGAAAAATTATTTTAAGAAGTAAAACACTTGAGTAGTCTACAAAACATAAATATTAAACTTTTGAAATGCGCATTTCTGGAAGATAAGCCATAGCTCGTTTTTGCCAATATTTAGCTTTATTTAATCTTGATTCACACATTACTGGATGCGATCTCGCTAGATTTTACCACAAGATATGAAGCAAACAGAATAAAAAAGCCGCCAATAATCGTTGTTAGTGCTAGAGGTTGTCCAAGCAAAATAACTCCCCATAAGCTGCCGAGTAAAGGCTCGACGTAACCAATAATTCGAACTGTGGATGCTCTTAAAAATTTCAAAGCATCAACATAAAAGTACCCGGCAATAACGTAGGCGAGTACACTCATGATAAAGGTGACTGTAATCGAGTAAAGATTAAAATTCCAAGGAGATTGAAAGGCAAAGAACAAGCTAACTATCACCTGAGATAAAAGAAGAATCAAAATAATAATTTCAAATCTATAATTATTGCTAATTTTTTTTATGAAGATTACCTGAAGAGCTATCATAACGGATGCCAAAATTACGATAAGACTCCCAGTGGAAAGCAGAGTAATTTCTTGGCTAAGTAATTCCTTTGATAATATGGTAAATATTCCCAAAACTCCTAGGATGACTGCAAGAAAGGTTATCAACTTTAACTTCTGCTTAAGAAATATTACTTCCACAATTAGCACGAACACTGGTACACTGCTAAAAAGAAAGAGTGCTTGGGAAACAGGGATTAATGAAAGGGATTTAAGCCAAAAGACGCCTCCGAAACCCGAAACTATAGCGTAAAGGAGTATTGTTTGATTAAATTTAATTGTTTTTAGACTGTTTAGAGATTTGTTCCTCCACAATATAAAAACTAGTATGACTGATGCGAAAAGTGAAATTAAAAATATATTTTGGAAAGCAGAAAAGGTAGACTTATTTATGAATATTCCCCAAAAACTAAATATAATGTACGCAAGAACAATTTTTTGGTAGATTGATTTTTTGATCATATATTAGTTTAAATTTGAACATTTCTTTAATGTGTTTGATAACATATCCACATATTATATAATCTTCTGGTCAGAATAAGTACTAAAATTTTAGAAAATGAAAGTTTTTAAAGCAAAGCTTGAGGGCATACTAGTTTTTAAATTAGACCCATACGAGGATTTTCGAGGAGAGTACGTAGAATTATTTAATGAGGATTTATATTTAAAAGAAATTAAAAAAAACTTAAGAGGGACTGTATACGAGAAGGATGTGAGTAAATTAAAATTTGTAGAAGACGACATTTCTACAGGAAGTAAAGGTGTGTTAAAAGGTATACATGGAGACAATAAAACATGGAAATTAATTTCCTGTCTTTTTGGCAAATTTTATTTGGTTGTTGTCAACCAAAATCAACAATCAAGGGATGTTGGGAAGTGGGAGGCATTCACTCTGTCTAGGGTAAATCGCAAACAGGTTTTGATTCCTCCAAAATACGGCAATGGACATTTGGTAATGTCCGACTATGATATTTATCATTACAAGCAATCTTCTTATTACGATCCGAAAAGTCAGTTTACTATTAAATGGAATGACCCGAAGTTTAATATTTGGTGGCCAATTAAAAATCCCATTTTATCGACCCGGGATGAACATGGCCATTTTTAGATATGACGAAGCCTTTAATTAGTCTTGTAGGAACTGCCGTAAGAACTCATTTGTGGTTGGAGTTTTATCAATCATTAAGAGGCAATAAAGTCCCTCTGGAAGTTATTTTTGTGGGAGACAAAAAGCCGAAATTTAAGCTTCCACGAAACATCATTTATATTTATAGTACCGTCAAACCCGCTCAATGTTTAGAAATTGCCGCCAGAAGCGCAAACGGTGATTTGGTCGCACCTGTAGCAGATGATGCTTTTTTTGGGGAAAAAACGATTGATAACTTGTATAAACTTTATGAAAAAATAAATAGCGACAAAGCGATTATTTCCTTCAGGTGGTTTAAGCACGGTAAACTAGCAAATAGCAACCTATATTATTATTTTATCGGTGATAAATCTTCTCCCGAGCTTCCATTTTCGGGACTTATGATGAGAAATCTATGGAAACACTTTGGGGGCATTGACAGAAGATTTATCGCATCATGTGGTGATACGGATCTCTATTTAAGGTCATTTGAAATTGGTTGTAAGGTTTATTATTGCGATAATGCAATTTATGAGGAGAGGAAAGAAAAATCAGGGAAGAAAAATCTTTATCCAAGGTATGGACAATATTTTGATCGTCCCCTTTTGGATTCTTTTTGGGTAAGGAAACAAGTGATTTCAAAAAAAAGGTTTGTTCCGGTTAAACCTTTTGAAGATAAAAATATTTTGAGCGTCACTCAAGGTAACACCGGTGAGTGGAACAACTCTATGCATAGAAAGCTTATAAACCGAATAAGGCTTTTTATTTGAATGATGAGTTTTTTCAAAAGTAAGAAGGTTTTAGTTTCAGGAGGCGCAGGGTTTGTGGGATCAAATGTAATCAATAAACTTCTGACGTTTGATGCTGATATTTATGCGACTTATCACGTTAAACTCCCACAGATCAAGGATAGGAAAATAAAATACATCAAATCGGATTTAACACAAAAAAAAGAATGTTTAAGGGTGACAAAAAAAATGGATTATATATTTATGTGTGCAGCTAATACTTCTGGTGCTGCTGTAATAGAAAAAAATCCTCTAGTTCATGTGACTCCAAACATTTTAATGAACACTTTAATGCTTGAGACGGCTTATGAGGTAAAAGTCAAAAAATTCTTATTCATCTCAAGCAATGCAGTCTATCCGCCATTTGACCATCCTGTCAAAGAGGACGAAATGATGAAAGGAGAACCTTATGAAAAATACTTCCCGGTAGCCTGGATGAAAAGATTTTCGGAAATAATTTGTGAGATGTATGCAACCAGAATTAAAGACCCAATGAAAGTGGTAGTTGTTAGACCTGCCAACATTTATGGCCCATATGACGATTTTGCATGGGAAACATCTCATGTTGTGCCTGCTTTAATTCGCAAAGTCGTCGAACGACATAACCCGATTGAGGTTTGGGGCGATGGCAAAGACATTAAGGATTTAATTTATGCTGAGGATCTCATAGATGGTATGATCTTGGCTATGATAAAGATAAATGACTTCTATCCAGTAAATATTGGTACGGGCAAACCTGTGAGTGTCAAACAAGTTCTTGATACAATTTTAAAAGTAGATGGATACGCAGGTGCAAAAATAGCCTTTAATAAATCCAAGCCCACAATGATTCCAAAAAGACTGATCAATGTTCATTTGGCGAAAAAGCTTCTGAATTTTAAGGCTAAAACCTCACTAGAAGACGGCATTAAAAAAACAGTAGATTGGTATCGTCAGATCAGGCTTATCAATAAAACTAGAGCATGACAAAACAACTCCCCAATTTCTCAGAAAAATTTGAACGCGACAGAGTAACAATCTTATCTTTACAGAAGATGAAAGCTGAGGGAGAAAAAGTTGCAATGCTTTCAATTTATGATTTTCCTTTTGCACAAATAGCA
>Ga0209541_10003997_pt1 | contig 26547 bp, 27 predicted proteins | sample RifCSPlowO2_01_FD_184027 | JGI IMG/M metagenome (GOLD analysis project Ga0209541, IMG submission 184027) | Groundwater microbial communities from Rifle, Colorado - Rifle CSP2_plank lowO2_0.1 (SPAdes) (version 2) | ecosystem: Environmental > Aquatic > Deep subsurface > Groundwater | place... | reverse complement strand
TAATGATTATGATGAAAATGGGAACAGGCATACCTATCTGCTGGATGCCCACGACAGAATAATAGCAGTAACAGAATATAATACTGATTTCTATTTATTGGATAATGAGACTTACAACACCACTTATAACTATGATGCAGCAAATAATCTAATTGGAATACGAGATACTTATGGTAATCAATTTAATTTTACTTTTGACAGCTTAGGAAGGAAAATAAAATTAAAAGATCCTGATTTAGGGAATTGGATTTATGAATATGACCTAGCTAATAATCTTATTAAGCAAACAGATAACAGAGGACAAAACATATTTTTAGGTTATGATTCTTTAAACAGAATTAAAAATAGGAATTCTACAGAAGATAATATTATCTTTACTTATGATGTACAATATCAAGGAACGTTATCCAATGTCAGCTATACAAATGTAAGTTATTCCTATACTTATGATGACAGGTTTAGAATCATAAAAGAGATGGCAAACCTTGATAATCTCTCATTTGAAACTGGCAACACTTATGACTCAATGGATAGGGTAATAGAAAAGATATTATCTGACGGTACAGATTTGGATTTCTATTATAATACTCAAAATAAATTAGATAGAATTAGAGGCTTCGTCAATAAAACTAATTATAACTCATTCGGAAACCCTATAAATAGAACTTACTTTAATTCCAGAATCGCTAAATTTGACTATTATCAACAAAATGTTAGATTAAGACAGATTAGCACAGACAACATCCAACAATTAAATTATACATATGATAATGTAGGTAATATTGTTTCTATTAATGACTCCATAAACAACCTAAGTTATAGAATGTCTTATGATAAATTGGATAGGTTAACGAATGTTACCATAAATAGCTTTTCTTGGGTTTACCATTACGATGCAATTGGAAGGGTATTAAAAGTAGTTAGGAACAATTCAGAAACAACATCATTGAAATATATAAATAATCCACTTCATGCACCAACAAAAGTTATAACAACACAAACAGGAGTAGATATTTACAGACAATCCAACTTTAACACTTCCAATAAAACAAAAATAGTTCAATTTTATTTAATAAATGAGAAAAATAGTTCTATATCAAATGTAAATTGGACAGCAGAATTTGGGGATAATAATTTAATTGAATCTAACATACCATTTAATTTGTCCACCAATGAAAATATACTTGTTATTGTTGAACACAATTATTCTAAAGGTGGCAATTACATAACAAATCTTTCTGGAAAAGCAAGCAGCTCTTCCGATTATGAAACCTTAAACATAATCTTTGGGGCAATTGCCAATAGTTTAGGCATATTAAAGCAGAATGCTACTTTGATAGTTTCTGAATTTACAGCTAAAAATACCATAAATGAAGTTTCTGTAAACTGGTCTTGGAATTGTTCCAATAACGTCTTCTCTACAATACCATTCAACATGAGTCCTAATGAAGACCTATTAGTTGTTATGGAGCATAATTATAGCTTAAACTCCGGAAATCTAAGTTGCTCAGTATTTTCAGCAGATGGCAATCAAAGCAAATCAACAACAATATCTTTTGGTGGCATTAAAATAGAAGATTATAACAGCACAGTTACTGATAGAGATACTATACTTGTCAAATTCAACATTAAAAATTATTTCAGCACTTTAGATGTTAATTGGAACATTACTGCTAATGGCAATGTTTATAGAAGCATATCTCCGGTAACCTTAAATCAAGGACAAGCTAGTACTGTTTCACAAGAAATTAACTTCACAAAAGGTGGATTAAAGCAAATAAAAACAAGCATAGGCTCTGGTAATTTTACTGATAGCTATACAGAGTATTATTTCATTAGTTGGATTAACATAAATGAATTCTTTACTACTGTCAAAAATGCTACTGCTAGAGTGTTTGACTTCTTGATAAAGAATGTCAATGAAATTAATGCAACAGCTACATGGAATGTTACGAATCCAGCACTACAAAATGCTGTTAATTTAAGCAGTAACGAGTCATTAATTGTAGTAATAGAAGAAGACTATCCTCAAGGAATGAAGGAAGTAACTATAAGCATTTTTAATGGCACAACCGAAGAGACTAATTTATTAGAAGTTTTCAAAATAAGGCAGATTTCGATAGAATCACTTCAAACGTTGCACGAAAGCGATAAAACAGCAGTCATATCTTCAATTATAAAAAATAATATTCAACCACTTAATCTATCTTGGAGATTAAATAACACACAAGAAGTGATTACTTCTACTCAGAATTTAGAGTTGAATACATCAGAGCAAGTAATTGTTGTTATTGAAAGTAATTTCTCAAGTTCTGGAATTTATCCGCTTACGCTAATGATTAACTCTTCCAATTATAACGATAATGCGACTGGAGTGGCTGTGTCATGAAAATAAAAAATTATGTTAGAATTATTGCATTAACTTTGACGTTTTTGATAATCTCATTACCAATCGCCGTAGCAGAGGAATTTAATAGAGTCTACGATGCTAATGGCAACTTAATTTCAGACGGTAAATACTATCGTGAGTATAATGGCTTAAATCAACTTTTTAGAGTTAGGTTAGGAAACACGAGCATAAGCCCAATACTTGAAGAATATAAATGGCACCCGATAGAAGAGAGGATTGTCATAAAAAAAGTTTTTAGTAATGGTGTTTTAAACTATACTATTTACTATCCAAATGAAAACTATGTTTATATCGTAAATTCTAGCGGAAGTTATAGTGAAAAATACATTTACCAAGACGGAACACTAGTAGCACAAGTTAATAGTGACGGACAAAAGCAAGCGATACATAGTGATCATAAGGGTTCTAATACGTTAATAACAGATGCTAGTGGAAATGTCATTGAAAATACATTCTTTAGTCCTTATGGTGAGATTTTAGAAGGAGGAAAATCTTCACGATATGGTTATGAGGCAAAAGAGTATGATTCTCTTGTAGATGATATAGATTTCAAATTTAGAAAATATAATCCTAAACAACCCCCAATATTTAACCAACCAGATACCGAAATACACAACGTTTATACGCCACAAGCTTTGAATAGGTATATGTTCGAACTTGGGAATCCCATGAAGCATGTTGATCCAGATGGTAAGAATCCTATCGTTGTAGTAAGTTTGGGTGCAGCAATAATAAGTGCTGGATGGTACTGGTACAATACACCTATAGACTCACAATCAATGGCTGAGAGGTTGTATAAGGGATTAGCACATGGACTAAATACTGGTGTAAATACGGCTCTAGTTCTCGGCTCAGAGTTTACTGTTGCAGGAGGAGCTTTAAGGTACGCTGGGAAAAGTTTATTAAAAACAGGAGCAGTCGGTATATTGGGTTATACATCCGAAGAGTTATACTCTAATGTTATAGACAACACAAGGATACAAGGTTCTGAATATGGTACTGGATTGGTAGCAACAGCTGCAACTTCTGGATTAGGTGGTTCTCAAGGTGGAAGATTTGTTTCTGGATTTGGTACTATAACAAAATCTGACATAATAGCAGCAAGAGATTCCCTTTTACAATCTTCAATTGTTAAAGCTTCACAAGGCTTTGTTAATCTCATAAATAATATCCTTAATAATTATAATGTAGCAAATGCAAACCAAGCAAGTGGTAATCAAGGTTCTGCATCTTCAGGCAGTGGAGGAAGTTCGGGTTCTGGAGGAGGTTATGTCAAAGGTAGAGGTTATGTTACAAGTGATGGGCGTACATATCCAACAAATAACCCAAACTTTGTGCCTAAAACAAACGTGCCAAGAGTATGTGTTTCAGGGTGCAAAAGGTAATAATATCTTTAAACATAAAAATCACAACAAAAATGCTAAATAAAAAAGAGTTTGAGATTATAGGTGGGTACATAATAATGTTAGGTGGTTCTTACATTGTAAACTTAATTTTTGGATTTGGCAATTATATAAAAATGGTTGTTTATGTAACCGCACTTTATGGAATAATAGTTTATTTTAAAATAGCTAGTGAAAAGAAAGCTAAATTAAAATAAAACATGAACGTTTGGGGGATTAAATTGAATCTAAGAAAAACACATCTTCCTAAAAAAACCAAGCATCTGATTGCAATTATTTTTGCTGAAGAATATAGTATGCTCTACGATGCTAATGGCAACTTAATTTCAGACGGTAAATACTATCGTGAATATAATGGACTTAACCAGCTTGTTAGAATTAGAAATGGCAATACTTCAGCAAGTCCTGTGTTAGAAGAGTATAAATGGCATCCGATTGAAGAGAGGATTGTCATAAAAAAAGTTTTTAGTAATGGCGTTTTGAACTATACTATTTACTATCCCAATGAGAATTATGTTTATATTGTTAATTCTAGCGGTAGTTATAGTGAAAAGTACATTTACCAAGATGGTACGTTAGTAGCCCAAGTTAATAGTGATGGACAAAAACAGGCGATACATTCTGATAATAAAGGAAGCAATACTTTAATTACCGATAGCACTGGTGCTGTTGTAGAAAATACCTTTTATAGTCCTTATGGGGAGATTCTTTCTGGAGGAAAATCCTCTCGTTATGGGTATGAAGGTAAAGAGTACGATTCTCTGGTTGAAAAAATAGACTTTAAGTTTAGAGATTATGATCCTAAAATAATTATATTTGGAAAACCTGACGATAGAATTCCTAATCCATATGACCCTCAACAGCTAAATAGGTATATGTTTGAAAGGGCAAATCCTTATAGATTTATTGATAAAAAAGGACATCAATTATTTCAACCAGATGCGGTTGGTGGACCAGATGACCTTTTAAATTTTATTAGTATACATCTGTACTTTATAATTAACTACATAAGTGGTGGTAAACTTGACCCACCTACAGTTCCAGTTATTGGAGTAGGAAATGTTCCTATAGAAAGGATGAGTGCTTATACTCGCTACTCTACTGAAAGTTATATATCCGCTGCAGATAAGTCCATTAGTGCAAATCCTTCTGCAGAATTAAGTACGGAACCGCCTATCATACATTCACAGAATTACTATAAAAATAAGGACAAAGAAGAAGAGAAAAAAAATGACGAAGAGTTAAAACTTTGTGAGAAGTGCTATAAAATGCTCCAGGTAGATGAGAAAGGACGAGCCATCATAGTTACATTTAATGAGAAGGGGCAAGAGGTTTCGAGGAGCAGTTCTGGTGGCGGTGGTCCAGGGGGCGGTTCTACAGTTCGCGAAACAGATGATGGCAGATGGGTTTGTAATTGGTGTGATGACCAAGGCAACGAGATGCCTATAGAACAAGACTGATAAATTAATATGTATTATACATAAACAAGGAAGGTGGTATGCATGCAAATAATTGTAAATCTTGTGAAAGTATTTATAAACCCTAAGAATTTATTTGCTACGATAAAAAAAGAAAATGATATTAAAAAAATTTTACTATATGTCTTTCTAATTTCATGTATGGTTTATATTCTATATTTGACTGAAATTTTTTTGAGATTTAAAAAAAATGATATATCCTCAGAATTATCATTTTTTAATATACTATTCAATAAATTTAATATTTGGGTAGTTATTTATTTAATTACACTATTATTATTTATATTTTTGATTGTAATTGTTATTTCACTATTAAGTTCGATAATTTTAAAATATATTTTGATTATTCCAAAACTAGAGATAAAATTTATACAAATATGGAACATTGTTGTTTATAGTTTGACACCCGTAGTACTTTGGCAAGCATTGTTAGTAATTTTTTATATCTTACATATTAATTTAGGATGGTTAGTAATATTTTTATATCTTTATATTATTATGCTAATTATAATAGGAGTAATAAAAGTAAAAGAATAAACAATATTAAAAATAAAAAGCTGGTCATTAAACAAAAATAAACTATCAAGAAAATAGAAATTATGACAAGGAGAAAAACATTCAAGAGAGGTATTTGGACAGAAGTTTCCGGAAATTTCATTCCTGAATTTTTTACCGACAGCAGTTTGCAGGATAAAGGCCTCCGAATAGCTGACTTAAACAATGACGGCTTTGCAGACTTGATACAGGGAAGGGATGCAGTAAGAAAAGCATGGCTCTTTAATGGCACAAATTGGAACTTGTCCACAACATGGGCACCGCCAATTGACTTTGTAGACTCATTAGGCTATGACTTTGGAACGCAGCTAGCTGACTTAAACGGGGATGGCAGAGTTGACTTAATTAGGTCAAGGTCAGGTACGGCAAAATTAGCCTACCTTAACACAGGAAAGGGCTGGATAGACGCAAGCTCGCAATGGATTGCTCCTTCGTATTTTGTTGATTCTGTAGGCACTGACCTTGGGGCAAGATTAGTTGATATAAACGGGGATGGATTGGTTGATTTCATTAAAGCCTATAATATTGGCTCTGGCGATATTAAGGCAGCATGGCTCAACAATGGCTCAGGGTGGGTTAATTCTACAGCCTATACGCCGCCTTATATCTTCACAAGCGATAATATAAAGGATACTGGGCTAAGGACAGTGGATGTCAATGGCGATGGCTTGGCTGACATGCTTGCCGACTATAAAAACGGAAGCATAACAAATGAAGAAGCTTGGATCAACACAGGCAACGGCTGGATTAATTCAAGCTCATGGGCTTCGCCAGAGCCATTTACCTTAAATGGCAGAAACATAGGCACAAGGATAGGGGATGTCAATGGCGATGGCTTTGGGGATATAATAATTGCATCCGTTGAGCCTGTTGCGGTAAAAAGAGTAGTTGTTAGAAACACAACAATACCATACCTATTGAAGAACATTACAAATGAATTTGGCGGCGTTACTTACCTAAATTATGAAAAATCTGTGATTTTATGGTAAAGGGATTATTAAAAACAAAATCTTTAAATTAAATGGCGATAGTATTAATGCTAGAGCAGATGTGAAGAATAAAAAAGCTGACAGCACAAAAATTTCTTACGTTGTCCTATTTACATCTATAATTCTATTGCTTATAGCATCTTTATCGCTTTTTAAGCCTAATTTGACGGGCCTTGTTATTTATGAGAGTTCTTTAGAGCTTAAAAACTGGACATTTGATAATCCAGCAGATTATAAATTTGACAGCGCCCTGATTAATGTAAGCAACAGCGAAGTAAAACTGATAGCTAAAAAAGATACATCAAGCTTGGTGCAAACAACACAGCAGGACTTTGAGAGCGGCGCTTTAAGCAATCTTAATTCTTCTGCTCTTCCTGGGAGTTTAATATTAAGCAGCAAGCCAAATTGGTGGGACAGTAACTACAAGTACAGAAAACAGCTTAATATTACAAATAAAGCTGCATCTTCTCTTGAATTAGGCTACTCTGTGATGGTTGTTTTAGACACGCAATCTCTTGCGTCAAGCGGCAAATTAAAGCCAGATTGCTCTGATTTAAGGATTGTGCATTCAAGCGGTTCAAACGCAGAGTTAGAGCGAGTCAATGAAACTTCTTGCAGCTCAGCATCAACAGAAGTATGGTTTAAAACGGCCAAAGCTATAAACGCTTTATCTTACGATGACAGCTATTATATATACTACGGAAATCCTTCTGCTAATAGCCCCAGCGCCGATAGAACTAAAATCTATCTTTTATGGGATGACTTCTCATCAAATACTTTAGGCAGTTATATGCTTGGTGACTGGCTGTGCTATCATGGAGACTGTAAAAATTTCAAAAATTTCACTTATTCCTATGGAAGAGTCTTTTTTAATACAACCGATAACCACGATTCAGGGCTAAGGCTTGGCATGGAAGCTCGTGATGTTTATAGCAAAGCAGCTTATTCAATAACAAACAGCTACCCTACAGACTCAACAGTAGGCATCGGCCTCAGATGGTCAAAGACTAACAAATATTATACTGCGCATGTATCTGGCGGCAACTACCCTTCACCAGCTATAGCAAAGAAAGAAAGGACAAAATACATAAAGGAATCAGACTCAAGTATTTACCATCCAAAAGACGGAGCGCAGTTTACTATTGCTTTTGCAGCTTTTGGAGAAAATTTAAGGCTGTGGTATAACGGGGTTGAAAGCCTTTCTGGCCAAGATGATGAGTTTGAAGAAGCTGGAGACATTGTTTTTGAAGCTGCACAATCTGAGGGATATTTAAACAACATTCTTTTGAGGAAGTATGTAGAGCCAGAGCCTTTAGCGCAAGTTGGGAATGAAGAGACTTATTATGAAAAATCCGGGAATTTTACTTCGCCAGCATATAAAAGCGAGTACCCTGTTTTTGAGTCTTTAGATTTTGGCTCAGATATACCGCAAGGCGCTTCACTAAAGTTTAAAGTTAGATCCGCGCTCACTCAAAATGAGCTATCGACTGATGTATGGCACAGCCCTCATTCAGAAAATGATTATAATTGGATTCAGTATACTGCTTTTTTTGAAAGTGACGGCACAAGCACACCTGTCCTTAATGACGTTAGTGTAGTGTCAAGCACTACAAGCTACCCATCCAATGCCTCGGTAGAAACACTTGAGCTGTTGAACAACAGTATACTAAGCTTTGATTCATTTTTAAAGTCAGATTTGCTAAATGGGCAAGACATTCTTTATTATTACTCTTTGGATTCAGGAGCATCTTGGGCACTAGTTCCAGACAGCAATAGCCTTGTATCTCTAAATTCGTCTGGAAAGAAGATAATGGCCAAGGCTGTCCTTTTGTCAAATGGAAGTAATACTCCTATAATATATAGTTTTGGCATTTACTACAAGGCCGCTGCATGCGTTGAGAACTGGAGCGTTAATTATGGCGAATGCCTGCAAAACGATAAAAAATTATTGTATTATCTGGACAAAAACGAATGCGGAACAACAAGCAAATTGCCGCCTGACAACAGCACTTACCTTTTATGCGATTATTGCGCCCCTAAGTGCGGTTACGGCTTGTCTGCTCCAAAGCTAAGCGGCCTTTCTATCAGCAAAAGATTCGGCAATATTGGGGATATAATAAATCTCACGATAAATGTGAGCGGCGAAAGCAGCATACTTTCCCTAAATCTTTTTGTAAGCGGCCAAGAGCATAATGCGCTGATGAACACAACCTTCTACTCTTCTAATGGGAGCAGTTATGAATTTTCCATTGATACAAAAAATCTAACTCAGGGAATATATTTTTTGAGCATTGAAATTGAGGATTCCAACAAGAGTATTGCAAAGTATAGTAATTTAGAAGCTTTAGCGCTTCTGCCTTCTGCAAAAGCCATGGTCCTTAACAATTCAATTAACTTTGCAAAAGAGCAGAAAACAAGGATTAACTTTTCACAGTCAAAAGCAATGCTGGAGTTTATTATATCAGAGGATATACAAAACTCAACCGTGCTGGTTGCTGAATCTGCCAATAATACAAAAAGCACATTGCCAAATGCCTCTGCCCTAGGAAGATACTTGGATATAGTTTTAGATAATGCGGCTAGGCAAAACCTTACTTCATTCTCTATAAAAATGTATTATACAGATGAGGAGGTTGTCAATGCCCGCCTGGATGAGAACTCTTTAAGCATCTACTATTTCAATGACACAAGCATGCTGTGGCAAGAGCTGAATACTACAGTAAACACAACTGAAAAATCTTTAACTGTGACAGTTGGCCATGCCAGCACTTATGGCGTTTTTGGAAGCCAGCAATCAACTCAAGCATCGCCTTCAGCCGACGCATCAAGTGCGTCAGGCTCTGCAGGCCCCAGCCCCGGCGGCGGGACTACGACAATAATAAGGCAAGAAGAAACTCCTAAAGTAAAAATTGAAGAAAAAAATACTCAAAAAACAGCAATAGCTGAAGCTCCAAATACACAAGCAAGCATGGAAAAACCGCCTGAATGCAGGCACAATCCTGTCCTAAAATTCTCCGAGAATGTTTCTTTTGTGGAGAATGAGTTTGTAGTTGGGATTGTTGAGAATAATGGAGACTGCAAAATCAGCAAAATTGACTTGGAGGTGTCTGAAAATATAAGAAAATACTTGGATATTGTGTACTCCGTCGATAATCTTGATAAGAATCGCTCGCTTACGTTTATTGTTTCAATCAAAAATTTTACAGACAGAAAAAAATCATTTATAGAAGGCTTCAGCATTAAAACAACCACAAAATCTATTAAGAGTATAGGTGGTGAGCTGCTGTTTAGCGGCCTAGCTTCAGACGGCACCCAAGTAGCAAGAAAAATGAAGCTAAATGCTGATATAGGGGTAGTGGAAAATGTCAGTTACAATCGGCTTATTGGGCTATGGGCATTAGGGGCTGCTGCTATTTTAGCTTCTATTATGTTTATTGCAATTAAAGCAAGAAAGAAAAACATAGAATAAAATGGATAAACAAATCATTTTTAAGCCTAAGTTCATTGAGCGTTATTCGCAGTTTACAGACTGGGAAGAATTTAAGCAATGCTCATTATCCTTCCTAAGGCGCTCAATAAGAGCCAATACATTAAAAATGTCTACAAAAGAGCTAAAGAAAAGGTTGGAAAAGAATTGGAATTTAAGACAGATACCTTGGTGCGAGGAAGGATTTTGGATTGAGCATATCAGAAGTGAAAGGAGGGATATAGGCAATTTAATCGAGCATTCTTTGGGGTATTTTTACACGCAAGAAGCAGCATCAATGATACCTCCAATTGTTTTATCCCCAAACCCGCATGACATTGTTTTGGATATAGCAGCATCTCCTGGGAGCAAGACAACACAGATGGCCCAGTATATGCAAAACAAGGGCATTCTGATAGCCAATGATTATACAATTGAGAGGATGAAGCCTTTGTCTATAAACCTTCAAAGATGCGGCGCTTCAAATGCCATAATAACCCTAATGAATGGCCAATGGTTTAAGAAGTCTGGAATTGAGTTTGACAAAGTTTTGGTAGACGCCCCTTGCTCTGGAACTGGGACAATCAGAAAGAGCTTAAAAACTATAGGAATATGGAATCCTAACATGATAAAAAGGCTTTCAATAACCCAGAAGCAATTGATAGAAACAGGATTTAATTTATTAAAAGAAAATGGGACGTTGGTTTATTCAACATGCTCTTTAGAGCCTGAAGAGGATGAGGAAGTAGTTGATTTCTTAATAAATAAATACGAAAATGCAAAATTGGAAGATATAGAATTAAACGTTAAAAGAAGCAGCCCAATTCTCGAATTTGAAGGCAAAAAATACAATGAAAAAATCAAAAAATGCCTAAGAATTTGGCCGCAGGATAATGACACAGAAGGGTTTTTTGTGGCAAAGATAAGGAATTGCAGCATGAACATGTAATACGGGATAGTTGTCAAAAGGCATGTTTTATCATTCTCCAATAGAATTTATTACTTTACGCCTTTCCCTTTATTGCCTTCCCATTCATCTGCAATTCCTTAATCTTTGTCTTTAGGAAATCAATTGTCTTTACATTATCTTGATGGTTTAAAATATTGCCGCATTCAGGGCATCTATATTCCAAGTCAACTGCTTTTTCAAATCCAACCCTGACACAAGCATTGGGGCATAAATAGAAATTTCCTATGTTGGCCTCTTCCTCCTTAAGCCTAATGGTGTATCTTTCCAATTTTTCCTTGGTTATCTTTTCCAGAAGCTCTTTAACTCTCTTCTTGTTGAAAGTCCAGTAGCTTATGTACCACCCTTTTTGCCTGTCCTTCTTTCTATAATAAGTTACAAGATTATGATTGAACAGCCTATAAAGAATATTTCTTACTTCATGTATATCCCTGTCTACCTTTTCTGCTATCTTAAAGTCAGAAACATTCTTTTTGTCTTTGAGGTAGTCTATTATCTTAACAGAATCCTCCCCTATTACTTCCCTGACTGTGTCGTTTACTTTTATGTTGGTAATCTTCATTTTGTGATATGAACTTAATATCCCGATAAGTTAAAAAACATTAATATCCCTACTTTGCTTTACGCCCCTCACCACACCCCTTTTTTATCCAAAATATGATGAAAAATTCACTTTTCAAGCAAATTTTTCAAAGTTTCCTATATTATAAAGTTTAGCTCTTAAATGTTTGCAATAGTATAGAAAGCTATTGCAGATGGAAAGAGAACTTGTAATATATAAACTTTACTATTCTATAAACTATATTTCACAGATTATGTGTTATATCACATATTTTATGTTTAGCAGTTTTCATTATTTGAACAAAGTATTAAAAAGTTTTATAATCTTCTTCAGTATACCAAGTCTACTTGAATGGAGATAAATTAAAATAAAAAATACACCTAAAAAATCTTTAATATATGATGAATGTTACTAATTAAAATGGCAACAGAAAAAAGCTGCGGGGCCGTAGTTTTCAAAAGGCAGAAGGACGGCTCTGTTAAATACCTTCTTCTGCATTATGAGGCAGGCCACTGGGACTTCCCAAAAGGCCATCAGGAAAAAAATGAGAAAGAAGAGCAGACTGCTGTGCGTGAAATAATGGAAGAGACAGGCATTGAGGATATAGAATTCGTTGATGGATTCAGAGACACTATCAATTATTACTATAAAAAAGGAGAAGATACTGTTTTTAAAGAAGCAGTGTTCTTTCTTGCGCAGTCAGCAACTGACAAAATCCAGCTTTCATCTGAGCATATTGGGTATGCGTGGCTTAGTTGCGAGTACGCGCACAAAAAATTGACTTATAACAATTCTAAAGAAGTGCTAAAAAAGGCTGATGGTTTTATTCTAAAATGAAAAACATTGAAGTTGCGGAGCTTCTTAATGAAATTGCAGACTATCTTGAGTTCGAGGAAGAGCCTTTTAAAGTCAGGGCATACAGAAAGGCCGCTTTGCTCATTGAGGGTCTTTCTGAGGATATTGAGCAAGTGTGGAAAGAAAGCAGATTGACGGAACTGCAGGGCATTGGAGAAGGTATTGCAAAAAAGATTGACGATTTCCTAAGAAATGGAAAATCAAAATATCTTGAAGAGCTGAAGAAAGCAGTTCCTGTTGATATGGAAGAGCTTGGCAAGATAGAAGGGCTTGGCCCAAAAACTATAATCAAGCTTTACAAGGAATTAAAAGTTAAAAATGTTGCTGAGCTTGAGAAGGCAGCAAAGCAAGGCAAGATACAGGAAATAAAAGGGTTAGGCCCAACTGTTGAGCATAACATACTGAAAAGCATAGAATTTGCTAGAAAAACAAGCGATAGGGTTCCTTTAGGCTTTGCATTAAGCAGCGCAGAAGAGATTATTAGCATGCTGAAGACACTAAAGGAAGTTGAAAGAGCAAGCATTGCAGGCTCTACAAGAAGAATGAAAGAAACAATTGGCGACATAGACATTCTTGCAACAACAAAAACACCTTCAAAAGTGATTGAATTCTTTACAAAAATGCCAAGCGTTGCTGATGTGCTGGCAAAAGGTGATACAAAATCTTCTGTAAGGCTAAAAGAAGGCATTCAAGTTGATTTAAGAGTAGTGGATGATGAACTTTTTGGAGCAGCTTTGCTTTATTTTACAGGCAGCAAAGAGCATAATATAATATTAAGAAAAATCGCGATTGAAAAAAATTTGAAATTAAGTGAGTATGGATTATTTGACAAAAAGACAGGCAAAAGAACTGCTGGCGAAACTGAAGAAGAGGTATATTCTAAATTAGGCTTGCATTATATTGAGCCTGAAATAAGGGAAGACGAAGGCGAGATTGAGGCTGCAAAGCAGAATAAGCTGCCAAAGTTGATTGGCTATAATGATGTCAAAGGAGACTTGCAGATGCATACAAAATGGAGTGACGGCAGCAGCACGATTGAGGAAATGGCGCTTGCTGCAAAAGCTCTTGGACATGAGTATCTTTGCATAACCGACCATACAGGCAAATTAGCAATAGCAAACGCTTTGGACGAAAAAAGAGTTAATGAGCAGAGAAAAGAGATTAACAAAATAAATAAAAAATTAGGTGGATTTACAATTCTTCAGGGTGTAGAAGTTAACATTACAGCAGATGGGGCTTTGGACATGAGTGACAAGGTTTTAAAGCAATTAGACATTGTTGTTGCTTCAATACATTCAGGATTCAAAAATCCAAAAGAGAAGATAACAAAAAGGATTATAAAAGCAATGGAGAATGAAAATGTTGACATTATTGCCCATCCAACTGGAAGATTAATAACAAAGCGAGACTCTTATGAGGTTGACTTAGATGCAGTTTTTGACGTGGTCAAAAGAACAAATACTGTAATGGAGATAAACTCTTATCCCGAGAGAATGGATTTAAGAGACTCTCACGTCAGAGCTGCTGTGAAGAAAGGGGTGAAGTTGGCCATCAGCACTGATGCGCATAACGCAGACCAACTTCACTTTATAAGGCTAGGAATTGGCATTGCAAGAAGAGGCTGGACAACAAAGAATGATATTATTAATACAAGAAACTTGAAAGAAATGCTGAAGATGTTGAAATAGAATATAGTGTCGATATTTATCAAAGCCAAAGATTTCATCTAATTTTTCAGATAGCTCAGTTTGACATAAAAAGGTGTAACCAGTGTTATTTTCCAATCCTGCATATGCTATAGTATCTATAAATCTATCGGTCATAATTTGATAATATGACCGATAGATTTGGAGAGTTCAACCTAGAATTGCTAAATCAAATTTATGAGGTTTACTTGGAATATATGCAGCCAGCCAATAAGCAATACGTTTTTTTGGATGAAGTGCAAAAAATAAAGGGTTGGGAAAAGTTTGCCAGGACATTGCATGAATTAAAGAAAGCACAAGTTTTTGTTTCTGGATCAAACTCCAAGCTTCTGTGGGGGAACTTTCTTCAGTACTAACTGGAAGGTATTTAGACTTAACAATTCATCCCTTAGAGTTTAGCGAATTCCTGATGTTTAAACAATTTGAAGTTAAAGACAAGCTGGATTCAATTGCGAAAAGGCACAAAATAAAAGCTCTTCAAAACAATAGCTAATGTTTCAAAAATAAAATCTTTAGCAAGATTTTACCTAACCAGTATTGGCAGAAGAATATCATTTCATAGCATATCTAAATTTCAAGAATTGAGCTTAGACACAATCGAGCGCTACTCGTACTACCTTGAAGAAGCCTACTTAATTAACTTCATTAAAAAATTCTCTTATTCAGTTAAGGAACAGGAAAGAACAATGTCTGTTGTTTATGCGATTGACAATGGGCTGAGAAGCTTACTAAGCTTTAAATTTAGCCAAGACAACGGCTGGCTCTACCAAAATATAGTTGCAAATTCATTAATAAAAAGATTTGGCAAGGACAAAATCTTTTATTGGGCGAGTCCGACCAAGGAAGAAATTGACTTTGTTGTCAAACCAGGTTTAAAAGTACAACAGCTAATACAAGTTTGCTACAATATCGCTGATACTGTAACTAAAAAACGAGAGTTAAAAGCACTAATAAAAGCCAGCAAAGAACTCAAATGCAGCAATCTGCTTGTAATAACCGAGAATTATGAGTCAGAAGAAAAAGTTGATAGCAAAAAGATAAAATATTTTCCCTTATGGAAATGGCTGCTGCAATAGGCTTACTTAAATCTTTTAGTCATCGAGAGAGTTTGCCTCATCAATCAATAAACTATACAACAATATCCCTTTGAATACTCTCACATTTGCTGTTAATACACTTACATCCAGTTATCTCTGCAAAGCCGCAGATTGACACAATACCTTTTTCTTTGCATTCCCTCTGAACTGCTTCTATGTCAGGAATGTAGCCTTTATTTACACATCTTGGGTAGTAGCCGCAGCAGTTATGCACGTCCTTTACTGCACAGTCAGAATCAGAATCGCAGGAATATGGCCCTATAGCTTTCTTGTCTTTTTGATTGGCAATGTCGTTTAAGTCTGCATTTTGATTAACACATCCGCTGATAACTAAAATAAGCGAAATTGCTAGTAATGCTATGCCTGCAATGCCTTTATTCATGTTAATTTGTTTATTTAATATTATTTTATATAAACCTTTCTTTAAGCATTTCAAATTCAAACCCAAATATTTTTATATAAGTTGGTGATGCATAATAAAAATTAAAAAAATTAAAATCGCGGGGTGGTGCAAATGATAAACGTTGTAATAAATGGCTTTGGAAGAATTGGGAGGCTAGTTCTTAGGGCAGGGATAAAATATAAAGATGTAAACTGGGCAGCTGTTAATGATGTTACTGATGCCAAGACGCTTGCTCATCTTTTTAAGTACGACTCGGTTCATGGCCGATACGAAGGCAAAGTTGAGCATACAGATGACTCTTTAGTTATTGATGGAAAAAAAATCAAGGTTTTGTCAGTGCTTGAGCCGTCAAAGCTGCCTTGGAAAGATATGAAAATAGATGTTGTTGTTGAAAGCACTGGCAGATTTACTGACAGGGAAGGCGCAGAGCAGCATCTGAAGGCCGGCGCAAAAAAAGTGCTTATCAGCGCGCCTGCTAAAAACCAGGACATGACTATTGTTATGGGCGTCAATGAAAAAATGTATGACAAAAGCAAGCACCATATTGTTTCAAACGCTTCATGCACTACAAATTGCCTGGCTCCTGTTGTAAAAATACTTCATGACAATTTCAGAATCAGAAGAGGATTTATGACAACCATACATGCCTACACAGCAGATCAAAGGCTGGTTGACGCGCCTCATAAAGACTTAAGGAGGGCAAGGCATGCAGCATTATCAATCATACCGACAACAACAGGCGCTGCAAAAGCAGTTGCTGAGGTCATACCAGAATTAAAGGGAAAGCTGGATGGCCTATCATTCAGAGTTCCTGTTGCATCTGGCTCTGTCACAGATTTTGTGTGCGAGCTGGAAAAAAGCACAACTAAAGAAGAAATAAACAAAGTTTTTGCTGACTCCGCTAAAAAGCTGAAAGGAATTTTGGAATATTCTGTAGAGCCGCTGGTGTCTTCAGATATAATAACTGACCCTAACTCATCCATTTTCGACTCAGAGCTGACTAATGTCATAGAAGGCAATTTTGTAAAGGTTATTGCATGGTACGACAACGAATGGGGCTTTAGCGAGAGAATGATTGATGTTATAAAGCTGATTGGGAAGTAGGATATTAACTTATTATTTTTTTATTTTTATCTCTAAATCATTAAATATTTAATTATTTCAATTGTATAATGTACAAGATAAAACAGCTTCCAGAAGATTTCGTAGTAAAAGAGATAAGCAGAGTGAACACTGAGAAAAACGGCCAATACGCCTATTACAGTCTTGCAAAAACAAATTTCTCAACAGTCGAGGCCATACAAATGCTAGCTGATAGGTTTAGAATGTCTTTAAAAAATATTGGATTTGCTGGAAACAAGGATAAGAATGCTGTAACAGAGCAAAAAATATCCATTTTCAGGGGAAGCAAAAATTTTGAAAATGTGAATATTAAGAATATTGAATTAAAATATCTAGGCAATGGCAAATCGCCAATTTCGCTGGGCGATTTGGAAGGCAATGAGTTTATAATAACAGTAAGAAGTCTAGATGACAAAGGCATCGAAAGGCTAAAGTCTGCAGAAGGCAAAAAAATTCTCGTTCCAAATCTTTTTGGCGCACAGCGCTTTAGCAGGAACAATCATTTGGTTGGAAAGGCCATAATAAAAAGGGACTTTAAGAAAGCAGTGGCGCTGATTTTAGAAAATAATGGCCAAACCGAGCAAAAAATTAGGCAGTATCTTCTAAATAATAAGAATAATTATGTTGAAGCATTGAGGGCCATTCCATTAAAAACCAGAAAATTGCTCGTGCATTCTTATCAGTCATTTTTGTTCAATAAAATTGCTAAAGAATACTTCAAAAAAAGTGACAATAAAAAAATTAATTTAAAAATCCCAATAATAGGATTTAATTTTGACATGAATTCCATTAAAGACAAAATATTAAAAGATATTATAAAGAATATTCTTGGCGAAGAAAGGACAAATCCACGCGATTTCATTATAAGCCAGATGCCTGAGATGACTTCTGAAGGCGGACTTCGCGATTTATTTTTTGAATTAAAAAATTTAAAGATTTTGGAAATAGCAGACGACGACTTAAACGGCAGTAAACAAAGAGTGAGAATAAGCTTTGTTTTGCCAAAAAGCTGCTATGCGACTACTGCTCTTGAAGCTCTTTTTCTTTAGCCTTATAACTTTCAATGATTTTTGCGGCAGAGCTGAACACTTCCTTTGGCTTTTTTGTCGCATCCAAGTCAGCAAGAAGATTTTTTTTCTTGTAGTATTCTATAATGGGCGATGTATCTTGCTGGTAGACGCGTATCCTGTTCTTTACAGTTTCCGCTTCATCATCTTTTCTTTGAATTAAAGGGCTGCCGCAATTGTCGCATGTATCCTTCTTTTTTGGCTTCATTGTCACTAAGTTGTATAAGGCGCCGCACTTGCTGCACATCCGCCTTTGAGCCAGCCTTTCGATTATTACCTCTTCAGGAGCAGTCAGGTTTAGAACAATGTCTATATTTTTCTTCAGCTTCCATAAGGCATTTTCAAGAAATTCGGCCTGGTCTATTGTTCTTGGGTAGCCGTCCAGTATAAACCCGTTTTTGTACTTCTCGTCTTTCAGCGCTTTTTCAATTACTTTATTCACGACACTATTTGGAACCAGCAATCCTTTTTCTACATATTGGAGAAGCTCGCTATTGCCGCTTTTTATCTCATTCCTAAATATGTCGCCTGTTGAAATATGCGGGACTTTGCACTTATTGGCAATCATGTCCGATAATGTCCCTTTTCCCACGCCAGGCGGCCCGAATATTATAACCTGCATTTTAACCCAGATAACCAACATCTTCTTTTATATTTGCTTCTGTCTTCCAAGAGACTCTCATCTTCTTTATAAACTTGAGCAAATCAGCTTTTGTTGGCTTCCATTCCTCAAAAAAATTGTTTATGAAATCAGCTTCATCTTTCTCATTATGCTCAATGGAAATTTCTATTGAATGCCTGCTGCAGCTCATCAGCCGTTTATACAAGTCATACATGCTATTTTTTTCTTCGTCATCAAAATACCTAGTCTCATGCATAGCGTACAGATTTGATGCGTCAGGCTGCAGGACTTCCTCCAGTACTGTGCTGTAAAAGTCCAGCTTTTCAGATATACGCCTCATTATGGCCCTAAGCAAGAAGTTTGTTTCTTCCAAGTCGCTTAACTCAAACTCGTTGTCTATTTCCTTGAATTCTGGAAGCTTAAACTTCTTTTTTAGCTCGCTGTACTGCTTTTCTATTTCGTTTGTTGGCATTTTCCTAAAAAAGCCTCCGGGGGAAATTGCATCCCCGACCTGCGGATTTCCTTGAGTTTATACAAGTCCGCCGCAATAGCTACTATGCTACGGAGGCAATGATTATTATTTATAAAGTTAATTCAAGAATCAAAAGTTTATTTAAATAAGTTTTGAAATGCTACTCCTCAAAGCCATACGTTCTTGGAAAGAACGGCTCTGGAACAGGTATAAAGTTCCTTAGCTGCAAGAACTGCTTTATCTTGGCGTGTATCCTGTAAGCGTCTCTCCAAAGCTCCTTTTCCCTTTTGTCTATTTCGTGGTGAATTATCCTCTTCTCGTAAAGCGGCTTTATATGCTTCAAAAACCAATGCTCTTCCCATTTTTCCTGCTGGTAGTCTGATTCTATCCTTGCCCTAAAAAACATCTCTATTTCCCCTTTTTGTGCGTTAACTTTCTTGCCTTGATGAACAACTTCTACATTTTGCAGATATACTATATGCGCGTCTATGTCCAATAAGTTTCTTAGATAGCCGCTGTACTTGCCTTCTGGATGCTTGTATGCGCGCCACCAGAACCATATTTCTTTGCCGCCTCGGTGAATTCCATGCTGATACACATTTTCAGAGTAAAGAGTTTCTATGTCAGCGTGATCTGGGTCGCCGTCAATGCCCCGCCATCCCTCCTCAAGCAGCATTTCATGCAGCATTATATATAAATTCCTTAATGAGAAAACATCGCTGTACTTGACTCTAAATTCCGGAACAGAAGCAATAATACCCATATCTTATTTTACTGAAAAATTATGTTTATAAAACTTTCTGTTTTTTTAATGGAATTCTGGAGTGTAAGTACTAAAACTTATATCTAGTTGATCCTGTTCACAGTGTTCTCGAAACAAATAAAAATCAGCATTTGAAAGACTTTGTGTAGGTTTTTTTTGTACTTCTATTTGCTGTTCTTTGCTTACCGCTACAGATATAACTGCTGTATTAGCCACTTTTTCTAATTTGCTGATATTTCCATTATTTATACTATTCATCTAAACCACCATAAAGAATTAACTTGGACCAATATATAAAATATTGTGGCGGGGTGATATCACCATAGATTTTTAGGAGTTAAATTATAAATCCCCGCGGCCGGATTTGAACCAGCGACCGCTCGGGAACTGCATGCGAAACGCCCACAGTTGAGCATGCTCGCTTTCAGGTAGCTGCGTGCTGTTTTATCTTCATCCTCTGCAAAAATGCACAGTCGATAATAGATTCCTCTACAGCCGAGCGCTCCACCAGGTTGAGCTACACGGGGTTTACTAAGCAGAATTATTTTTTGTTTATAAATATTGTGACTTTATTCAGAAAAACTTTTAAATTGCTGCTAACTTCGTTGTGACTATGGGCCCATAGCTCAGTCTGGTTAGAGCGACGGTCTTATATGGCATTGCTCTAGACATTTACTAAGTGAGCCGTAGGTCGAGGGTTCAAAACAACCTTTTTAAAATGTTGTTGAAAATCCCTTCGGGCCCATTTTGCTCCCGTAGTGTAGTCCGGATTGGAGAAGATCCACATATGTGGTTGTTCTTTAAGGATAACCAATCATTTCGGATTTTCGATCCGAAGACCTGGGTTCAAACTTGGCAATCAAAAGCTCACAACTTTTTTTATGTCAATGAAAGTCCCGGCGGGAGCATTTATTTTCTAAACCTTTATAAACCTACTTTATTTCTTACTATATAATGGCGAAAAGCTATTCAGAATTAGAAGCGTGGGGGATTTTTGTAGGGGCGCTAGTTATTGGTGTAGTTCTTACAAGCCTTTTTTGGGCATTTATAACAGTCCCTGAAGATGTAAAGCAAATAGAAAAGGAAATTAAGAATACATCTAAAACTGTTACAGCAGAGAAGCCAAATGATTTCACAACATTTTGCGAGAAGGTTGATGGAGTTGCAAAATGGGACAGCACAGGATTCAGACAATGCATTATTGGAGAATACTCAGAAAGAAGCCTCATAGTGATGGATATTTTGTGCAAAAAATTTAACTTGACTTTAACATATGGCTCATTTGGTGTTAGGTGTGATGGAAAATCCTAAATAAAGCTTTAAATATACACAAATTTATCTCCTATTTGCCAAGGTGGCAGAATCTGGCTATTGCGACAGTCTCGAATTTACAAGAGAACTGTTGCCCGCAAGGGCTTCTCGGTTCAAATTGCGGAATGTAAGCATACATCCGCATGCAAGTCCGGGCCTTGGCGTTTAATATTGAAAACTGAAAAATTAGATTTCTTAAGAAATCGAATTTTTCAGTTTTGTTTTTGCTCAACAAAAATTGACAAAATGCCACAAACTATTTCATTGTGCATGATAACAAAAAATGAAGAGAATAATATAGCCGATTGCCTAAATTCCGTCAAAGATATTGCTGATGAGATAATAATTGTTGACACGGGCAGCAGTGATGAAACAAAAGATGTATGCAAAAATTTTTTCATTAATGCAAAAATTTTTAATTATAAGATTTTTGACTTTGAATGGGTTGATGATTTCAGTGCAGCAAGAAATGAAAGCATCAAGCATGCAACAAAAGGCTGGATACTTGTGCTGGATGCTGATGAAATTATATCAGCAGAGGACGTATCTAAAATAAAAAGCTTGGTTGAAAGTGCGGAAGAAAATCTTGCTGGTTTTGCTCTAGAGCAAAGGTCGTATATCAACAATTTTTTTGAGGGAGCTATAGAGAACAATTCGGATTTTGAAAAGGTTAAGCAGTATCCTTTTTACATCTCCAATTTTTTAGTCAGGCTGTTTAGAAATAACTGCGGGCTTTATTTCAAGCATAGGGTGCATGAGCTTATTGAGGAGTCAATAGCTGAGAAAAATCTCAAGTACATAAAATCTGATGTTGTGCTGCACCATTTTGGCTCAGTGAAAGACGAGTTTTATGTGAGAGAAAGAGCAGAGCAATATTCAAAGATTATATTAAATCAGTTGGAGGAAGAGCCTGAAAATGCACGCTACAATTACCAAGCAGGAAGAATGTATGTAGGAAAAATGGACTTCGGTAATGCATTAAGGCATTTCCAAAAAGTGGCCAAGATTAATACAACTTATAAGCTTGTATTTTCAGAAATAGCAAAAATATTCCTTCGGATGAATGATAAAAACCGGGCAATTGAGTATTTTAAGAAAAGCATGAAATATAATCCCGACAATCCGTCTCCTGCAAATAATCTGGCAGTTGTTTATATGTCAATGGGAAAGTTTGAGCAAGCGAAGAAAATACTTGAAGAGCAATTAAAGAAGCATAATGGCAACAAGGCTTTGAAATATAATTATGATAAGTTACCAAAAATGAATTAAATCTTCTATAGAGAACTTTGAAAAAATCACTTTTTTTGGAAAAAGTGATTTTTTCATTATTTACCGCTTAATGGACTTATCGTCATTAAAGCGGAAGCATTATAGACGCATAAAAGTTGAAAAATTCGTTGAAAAACGAATTTTTCAAAGTCCTCAATATGTCACCTCCACTTTATAGAGCAGCCAATCGCAGGAGCAAGTTCTATAGGAACTTTCTGGCCGTGCAGCAGCGCATTGAGCGCATTCCTTAAGTCATAAGTCTTGACTGCATTCTCATCTTTGTAATTGTCATCTATCCTGCCGTGATACCTCAGCTTTCTTTCGCCATCAAAAATAAAGCATTCAGGAGTGCATTGTGCGCCATAGGCAGTTGCAACAGCTTGGTCTTCATCCCTTAAGTAAGAAAAATTAATATTCTTGGCTTTGCTCATTTCTACCATCTTTTCAACGCTGTCATCTGGATAGTTCACTTCATCGTTAGAGTTGATTCCAACAACCTGCACACCCTTGATCCCAAAATCGCTTTGCACAGCCTTTATCCTTTCTATATAGGCCTGAACATAAGGGCAATGGTTGCACATGAACACAATGAGGAGCATCTTTTTGGCCTTGAAGTCCTTTAGTGAACATATTTTTCCATCAATCCCCGGCAAGCTAAAGTCCGGAGCCTTGTCGCCAATTTTAAGTTTTAGGTTTTGGGTATTCATTTCCATAAAGACCGCCCAAGAGGTGTGTTTAATTTAGTTTATTAAAATGTTGTGGTTTGGAATAGGGATACTCTAATTACAATCCTAATTAAGTTCAAAGATGCTGTAAAATTTTAATATGTAATGCTATGGTAATCATTTTGAATTAAATCATAATCCACATTACATATTTCTCCTTTGAGGTTTGAAAAAAGAATACAAGCCTGCTCAAGTCAGGTTTATGCCAAAAGGCGTGATAACACCGTCTTGGGTTTCAACATATAAGGATATGGTGCTGATTGGCGTGGCTGAAGACACTCCGATGGCCTTTTTTATCAAAAATAAGGCAGTGGCAGAAAGCTATAGGCAGTATTTTTACTTTATGTGGGAGCAAAGTAAGGATTGATTATGTAAAAGTATATAAAATATGCCGCTGGCGGAACTTGAATCCACGACCTTTTCGCACGCCAAAAAGCTAGCTTTGGCATTCTACGTAACCCAGTTAGATTGAGTCAGTCATCTCCGTGAGTTGTGAGCAAGTGATTTTGCCATTTGCACTTCACTGGATCAGAGCTCAAAAATATGAGCGTAGCGCTCTAACCAGGCTGAGCTACAGCGGCCTAAATAAAAAGGGTAGAATACTGTTTTATAAAAGTTGCTATAGAAAAAATAACTTTTCTCAAAAAAGTGATTTTTTCAGTTTTTATATAAACTTCTTAATCTTATCAGCATATTCATTAATCTCTTTATCATCATATTTCAGATGGCTCCATTTTATTCTTAGCCTATCTTTCTGGAATCTTGGGATTATATGCATATGGGCATGGCTCACTATCTGGCCAGCCTCCTTGCCATTGTTCATTATGATGTTAAAGCTGCCATTTCCAAAGCTTAATGACATGGCCCTTGCAACCTTCTTTGCAGCTTTTATTGTAGCTGTCATATCCGCATCATCCATTTCCACCAGCGTTTGTGTATGATTTTTAGGGACTATGAGGCAGTGGCCCTTGTTGGCAGGCATTATGTCAAGAAAGCATAAAACTTCCGAGTCCTCATACACCTTTGCTGCAGGTATTTTGTTGGCAATTATCTTGCAGAATATACATTCATCCATTTCAAGCATAAAAAATTTTAATTGCAAAATATAATTAAAATTTTTCCCTCCTTTTTTTATATTTTAATAAACTCTACCTTGTTTTTGTCTACGTCAAGTAAAGCGATAGTATACGGGTAAATCCTAAACAAAGCGCCGGGGTTTATAATCCTTGTTTTTCCTATTTTTTCGTCCCTCTTGACGTGGGTATGGCCAGTCAACACATAGTCATATTTATTGCTTTTGATTGCAGCATCAAGTTTTGCGCTGTCAGTTCCATGATAAGCATAAAACTTTTTATTTTTGTGCTCAAATTCCTTTTCGTCTGTTATGGCTTCAAATCCAAATTCCTTTGCTTTTGCGTTTAACCCATTTCTCTCGCCGTCATTATTGCCAAAAACGAACTTCATGCTCAGGCCCTTGAAATGCTCAAGCATAGGCGGGCTTATTATGTCGCCGCAATGCACAGCGAAATCAACATTATTTTTCTTTAATATGGCCGCAGCCTTTTTTATTGCATTTTCGTTCTCATGCGTGTCGGAGATTAGGCCAATCATTTTACTTATGTTAAGAATAAGGTATAATTAAAGGTTTTGATTTTCATTATGATTTTTATTCATTTCATTTATAATTTTAATGTAATCTAAGAAATTAATAATACTTTTTGAACAGAAGCAAGCTAAAAAAATAGCAAGCCCGCCATAACCTAAGTAACGATTTCTATTTCTCCATTCTTCCATTGCCCTATCATATCTTTCTCTCTCTTGAATAAATACAGAGGACGACTCCAAACTGTCTTTATCAGCATTTAACCTTAATGCATCACTAATTAAAGAATCACTATTTGATAATAAATCATCTAATGAATGTCTCTTATATTCTAATTTAGCTGTAATTTCTTCAGCCTTAACAATATTTTCTGTTTTGGGAGGTTTTAATTCTACACTGGAATATGCACTCACCCCTAACGTCCCTATACCTAATGCCATACCAATTGTATAAATATCAGGCAACTTGTTTCTTACATTTCCATAAAGTTCTTTTATAACCATTTTGCCATCTTTTAATTACTGGTTGGTAGAAATATTACTAAGATTAAAAAACTATTTACATATTTTTTAGTCAAATTAGTAAAATTTATAAATAAAAAGGAAAAATAACTAAAAATATGAGAAAATTAGATTTAGTGGATAGAAAAATATTGGTAGAGCTTGACACAAATGCAAGAGCCAGTTTTTCTGAAATTGGAAAAAGGCTCAAGATTGGAAAAAACAACATCCAATACAGAGTCAAAAGGCTGCTAGAAGATGGAGTAATAAAGAAATTTGTCACACAGTTTTCTCTCGGCACTTTAGGATTATTTCTTGGAAAAATATATATTCAGCTTTCAGGATTTGGCAAAGAAACAGAAAAAGAACTTTATGAGTATCTCATAAAAAACAAAAAAATAAGCTGGGTTGCAAAATGCGAGGGAAGATGGGATTTGATGATAGGGGCGTATGTTGAAAGTATAAAACAGCTTGACAGCATAAAAAAGGATTTTTTCCAAAAATATGAAAGATATATCGCCTCTTATGCTACAATATTTCTTGTGGAAGGATACACCTCTCAAAGGACATATTTACTGAATAAAAATAGAATATCTCACAAAGTGGAAAAATTTATTGGCGAAAATAAAATTGAATTGAACGATATAGCTAAAAAGATCATACCTTTAATAAAAAATAATGCAAGGTTCAATTATCTGGACATTGCTAAAGACCTTAGTATAAATATAAAGACAGCACAAAAAAGGATAAAAGAATTGGAAAAGAATGGTGTTATACAAGGCTATGTTACATTTTTGGATACCAAAAAGATTGGGTATAATTTCTTCAAATTGTGCGTTTATCTTCAAAATTATCAGTCAAAATTTAATTCTTTTTTAAGGTACTGTATGGAACTGCCGCATGTTGTGCATGTAATTGAATCATTAGGCCCTTGGGAGGTTGAATTGGAAATTGAAACAGAGACATTAGACGATTTTTATGAGCTGACTCACAAAATAAGGAATGAATTTTTTGACATAATAAAAAAGACAGAATCAGTAATAATCTCAAACGAAATAAAACTTGATTTCTTTCCAGAATGGTATTATAATGTCGAACGCAAATAATTAATCAAATGCGATACTGCTTGTTTATCTTAACTCTAGATACTTCATATCGCTTAAGTCATCAACATCGATAACAACACAGTTTAATTTATCTTC
>Ga0209541_10003992_pt1 | contig 26558 bp, 24 predicted proteins | sample RifCSPlowO2_01_FD_184027 | JGI IMG/M metagenome (GOLD analysis project Ga0209541, IMG submission 184027) | Groundwater microbial communities from Rifle, Colorado - Rifle CSP2_plank lowO2_0.1 (SPAdes) (version 2) | ecosystem: Environmental > Aquatic > Deep subsurface > Groundwater | place... | reverse complement strand
TCTTCGGTATAACCTTCTATTTGGATATTATTTCTATCAATTATAACAGTCAGATTTTGAAGTTTTTCCTTGGCTCCAAGCATCGCTCCTTCCCAAGTATTTCCTTCCTGAAGTTCCCCATCGCTCAGAAGACAATAAAATTGTTTTGGAGAATATTTGCCGTTATTCATCCTATCAGCAAGACACATTCCTACTGCCTGAGAGAGTCCTAGACCCAAGGGGCCTGACGAAGTCTCTAAGAAGGACAAAAATTCTCTGTGAGGATGCCCTTGTAGTCTTGAACCGAATTTACGCAAAGTTTTTAATTCTTCAAGTGGAAAATATCCAGCATGAGCCAAGGTTGCGTAATAGACTGGGCAAATGTGGCCATTTGAAAGTATTAGCCGGTCTCTTTCTTCCCACAAAGGGTTTGTCGGGTCGTGCCTCAATATAAAAAAGTAAAGCGCAGTAAAAATATCCGCCATACCCAAAGGTCCCGCGGAGTGTCCACTTCCCGCTTCTACAAGCATCTCAATAATAGACTGCCGTATTTCATTGGCCTTCTGTTCCATCAATTTTATTTTTTCATCTGTCAGTTGATGCATAATCATTATTTTATTCTGTAAATTATAGCATTGATTTATTATCTAATTCCCGTATCGACGTCAATATTTAAGATTGTCGCCTCACCAGCCTTAATCGTAACCGTCACTGGCAAGTCTTTGCTCATATAACCTATTCCTGTTTTTGCATATGTGATTATATATGTGCTTGGCGCGAGCGAAATAATATAATTGCCGGTCATATCGGCATGGAATGTCGTAATAACCTTTCCGTTTTGTGTTACCGAAAATTCACGCGATGCATAGGCTTCGGGTGGCGTAACACACGGATTGTCAATCTGCTCAACCGGACAATTTGGCCCGATTGTTACTCGGCCCGCCAGTGTGCCCGTCCCATCCGGGACTACACAATGCCCACCAGCGTCAGGATACGCGCCATCAAGCTTACAGACGTACCCTGTGGGACATGGGAACGCCCCCGGTGCTATGCCTCCACAAAATTTCCCCGCTGGAGTTGAAGTGGAAATGAATTTGAAAGTTGAGAGGATTTGGGAAATTTTTTGCAACTCTCCTTCGGTAAGAAAACTATTCGAATGAGGAACGACATATCCATCGCCGCTGAAAGATAGAAGAAGTATTTTGTCTTGCAGGGCCGTATGTACCAACCAACCCTCAAATGTATAAACGCTATTTCTGCCAATATAAAAATCTTTTCCGTTAATGCTGTATTTTTTTATCGGACTTGTATCATCTGGCAATATCGGCTGTAGAGTGTCATAATCTTTCTTGATTTCATCTATAGAGAATTTTTTATCGTGCACAACAACTCCAATTCTGTAGTCCAGCTCATCGCACAACATCTGACTCTCGCCTCCGAGCTTTAATTTGCCAGAGCAATAATACAACCCGTCTAGATGGTACGTTTCTTTTTGTTGTTGCAAGGTAGGGGGATATTTAAATTCAAATCCATACTCCTCATTACGGTAAGTTTTCCAATCAGCAAATTGGCTTGTGGTGAGCGAAGTCGAACCATCTGTTTCTTCTTCAGGCAAAGGATTTGAGAAATACCATATGCCAAAAACTCCAGTGACAAGGAGAAGAATCGTAACAACAATCAAAAAAGAATGACCACGAGGCGGTTTTTGTTGCATCGGATTATTTTCCGGAGACGGTATCTTATTGGCTGGATCAAATTGTGGTCTAAATTGTGGAGGCATGTTTTAATTTTTAAAATGATTGAAGTTTTGTTATAGCCTCTTTTACATTAGAGGCGTTAAAAATGGAAGAGCTGGAAATAAATGATGATACGCCCACTTTTTTGAGTTTCGGGATATTTTCTTCGTTTACTCCTATATCAATCTGAATATCGGTCGAAGGATGTTTTTCATGGAAATATTTTATTTTATTTATGACAGATTTATCGAGCTCAATGCCGTTGTGACCGACTTTGTCATTACCCATAAACTGAACAAAATCTACTTGTGGCAAAAATGACTGCAGTAAATCCACATCAATAGAGGGTTTTATGCCAAGCCCAACCCTACAACCCGAGTTTTTAATGGTATCAATGCATTCTTGAATGTGGTCGGTAGAATCGATATGGACAACAAAACTTTTGGCCCCCAACGAAATAAAATCACCCAAATATTCAACAGGATGGAGAACCATCATATCAATTTCCAGGATGAAATCATCAATGTATGGAAACTTCTCGTTGCCTCTGGCCAAATTCATCAAATCGTCAGAATCTTTATCAACAAAAGGCCAAGTCAAAACCTCCGCATATTGCCCATCTACAATATCTATCTGCACCTTTTTTACCAAACCCAAAACTTTGCCGAGTTTTTCTCTTACGATGTCAAGATATTGAGGTATGACGGACGGTATTATTTCTACCATAGTTCAATGTTATTCAATTTAAATGTCTAAATTTAAGGATTTTTATAAAGAGATTCTTCCAATTTATCTATTTCCTCCAGCCTTCTCATATGCCTTTTATCTCCTCCAAATGGGGTTTCCAGCCACAATTTTATAATCTCCTGAGAATCTTCTGGTTTTAAAAATCGTGCGCCGAGAGAAAGTATATTTGCGTCGTTGTGTTCTCTGGAAAATTTAATTATGTCTCTGTTTCCACCGTAATAAACTACTGCTCTGACATTTGGAAATCTATTTGCCACTATTGCCTCCCCTTGCCCCGACATCCCCAAAATAATAGCTTTGCAATTTGTAGGGTCTTTAAAAATTTCTAACGCTGCTTTTTCTATAATAAGTGGGTAATCATCATTCGGGTCAAGTTTTTCTGGACCCAAATCTTCCACCTCAAAACCAAGCCCTTTGACAAATTCTGCCAGAACATTTTTCATCTCAAATCCTGCGTGATCCGATGCAAAATATATTTTCATAAGTATTCTCCTATTTTTAAAACGTGTTTTATAAGAGTTGCGGTGTAGCCCATCTCATTGTCATACCAGGCGCAGACTTTGACTAAGTTGCCGCCGACAACTTTGGTAAGTCCCAAATCAGCCGCAGAGCCGTAAAGAGAACCAATGATATCGCTTGATACAATCGGGTCTTCGGTCACAGTGAAGATGCCCTGCCATCTTTCTTCGGCGGAAGCTTCCTTTAATATTTTATTTATCTCTTCCACGCTGGTTTCTCTCTTGGCTATAAAAGTGACATCAACTATAGAACCTGCCACAATTGGCACTCGCATAGCCAGACCGTCAAATTTTCCTTCCAGTTCCGGTATAGCTTTAGTTACGGCCATAGCCGCTCCGGTCTTGGTAGGCACTATATTTTGAGCGGCAGCTCGGCCTTCTTTCCAATCTTTTTTATTTGGTCCATCTACAATGGACTGGCTTGCGGTATATCCGTGCACTGTATTTAAAACTGCTTTTTCGATGCCTATTTTTCCATTTAAAATTTGTATGAGCGGCGCTCCGGCGTTGGTAGTGCAGGAAGCATTTGAACTTATTTGGCAGGCTTTTAGCTTGTCGTCATTTATACCCATCAGTATTGTAGCTTGAGTTTCATCTGCCGGATCGTCTTTGGCTGGTGCAGTAATAATTACTTTTTTAGCTCCGGCATCAATATGCCCTTTGGCTTTCTTAAAAGTAGTAAAGGCTCCGGTAGATTCGATGACCACATCAATATTCAGATATTTCCAAGGCAAATCTCCAGGATTTTTTTCACTAAGAAATTCTACTTCTTTGCCGTTTATGATGAGAGCTTTTTTGTCTGGTTTAACTTCGATTGGGAACTGCGCTGCTCCATAAGCAGTGTCATACTTCATAAGATAAGCGATATTTTCTATATCACCTAAATCATTTACAGCCAAAATTTCAATAGCCGGTGTATTTTGAGCTAATCGCAAAAATGCTCTGCCGATTCTGCCTGCGCCATTTATGGCAACTTTAATTTTTTTATCTTTATCCACGTTCAAATTATATCAAAAAATTGATGTCAATATAAAATTTTTAGTGGACAAGAAAAATAAAGGGTAATGTTTGACAAAGTTAAGACGTCTTTGTTTAGGCTGAATCAACTATATAATCAATTTCGCAAACTCCTCCGACACAAGCAAGTTCTTTGGCGCCGATTGTCTGGTCAGATTTTTCGTACAAAACAAGTCTTGAGAAATCAAGGTGATTGATAGATTTCAAACGTCTTTCGTATTCTTCTTTGGTTATTTCTTCATAAGGAGCAAGTTGATAGACATGGTTATCTCGTGGTAAAAATGACAAACCTCCCATAATATCCCAATTTCTATAGACGAAATCAGCTACAGAAGTCCATTCTTCATCTCCTACATAAACAGTAACTGATGGATTGTGTTCGGTGAAGTTTCTTTTTAATCTCTCCCATTCTTTAAGCATTTCGAGAGCCGTGACATCTTTATTTGTAAGCGCTCCTTCAGGGGCTTTACATGGAAATTCCAGTACCATTTTTGAAGCGTTTGAAGTTGAATATCCTACTTCTGGAAGAGCCGGTACACCCTGATCTTTGACGAGTTGTAAGAGAGGATCATTGATTGAGATTCTGACGCGGCGTATATAATATTTTGAATACCAAGTGTGCATACCAGAACCGACACCAAGAAGCTGACCGGAATTTCCATGAGGTTTGACGCAAGTGATAGAGGTGGATTCATTTACACCAAATTTTTTTGCATATTTTTTATTTATCTTAATGCTTTCGTTGCGAAGAATTTGCAAATTTTTATCATCACGGACAATTTTATTATCGTAGTAGCCGGTGATTGAAACTCCAAGGAGCTGTTCTTTCTCGCAATTTTCCTTCCACTCTTTTGACAGATATTCAAAATTGGTCAATGTCGCTTGATAAGTGCCCAAAATAGTGGCAAGGCGCATTTTATTCTTAAGATTTTCCATATCGTCATGTGGACGAACTACAATAGAAGTGAGGTTGCAAAATTGCTTTGATTGAAGATAAATTTCCCCGCAAGGATTCATGCCTACTTGTTTTGCATTTTTAATAACTTCCCAACGTCTCTTTGGCACTTGCGCTTGCAAACCAGCACGATTGAAAATACCTCGTTCTCCGGCATGAGATGTCACCAAAGCTGTCCATTCCTGCAAAAATTCTTCAGCGGAAGGCTTTACTTCATATACAGCGGAATTATTTGCCATTGAACGTTGTCCCTCTGTCTGCCAAAAGTTTCCTTTTTTAGCATCTCGCATATCATGGTCATCAAATGCTGAAAGAGAAATAAGTGCTGAACGTCGCATACCCCCGGCATCAACTATGAGTCCAATCTCACAAATAACATCATGAAGGTCTAGGGTGGTAAGTCTGCGTCCTTGTCTGGCAAGTATTTTGCGTTTAGTGAATTTCATTAAATCTTGAAGTACTCCAGGTCCACTAGCTCTCCCCCCCATTGTTCCGAGTTTTGCTCCAGCGGGACGAATCAAAGAATAATCAATCTCAACATCTTTTCCTTGTTCCCATACTTCGCATGCTTTAACAAAGCCTTCACACCAACCAATCTTATCATCTTCAATAACGATTTTTGGAGCCATCTCGCCTGTTTGTTTCTGGATTTGAGGAAACTTGCCGACATTTTCAGGTTCAACCGAAAAACCACATCCGGCGCCGCACATAGAAACATACATAATCTCCGAAAGGTCTCGCCACGAGGTTGGAGCGATATAAGCGCAATTATAGGCGCATACGTTTGTTCTTCTTGCCGCTTTACCTGATGACCACAGCAAACGCATTGAAGGGCACACATCTTGTCTTAAAATTGCTTCCCTGATCTCTGAATACTCTGCAACAGTCAACTTTGAGCCCATATTTTCTTTCATGTAATCCATAAAGCGGTCAATAGCCTCCGTCCATGTTTCTCTGCGGCCAAGCTCTTCCCGCCATTTAGAATAAAACTGAAAGAAAATAAATTCTTGATAAGGTGTTTTGAAATATTTACTGCTTTCTACCATTTTTTTCTTTACTTCTTCCGGCACTATCATGCTTTGTTCGCGTATTCTGGTGCGCTCTTGTCTGTATAAAATGTAACTTTTTGCCGTGTTTACATATTTTGAAAACATAAGCTTCCTTTCCACAGTGTCTTGTATTCCTTCAACTGACGGAATAAAGTTTTTGAATTTTTTGTTTATACGCACCAAATCAGACATCACTTTTTGGGCAACCTTTCTTGCTTCGGCTTCAGAACCTTCTTTTGAAACCATCATTGCCTTATTTATAGCTGTCACAATCCTCTCAAAATCAAAGGGTACAATGGAACCATCTCGTTTTTGAATTTTTTTTATCAGATTTTCTATAACAGACTTTTTTGATGTTTTTTTGATTTTTTGAGGCATATTCTTATAAATAATTAAAGTTTTTGTAGTTTTTTGTTAGATTTTTATCAAAACTAATAATTCAGATACTTCATTCTACAATTTTTAAACCAAAAAAAACTGTGGATAACAATGTATGAAATAGAAAAAATTAAAAAGCAACAGAGTCTCCAATTTTGATGTTATTTTTTACTAAAAACCCGGCCGGTATTTCTAAGACATATAAACTTGGGATAGCGGAACTAAAAACTTTTGGATAGGTGTCTGGTCTCACGACATTTTCCATATGTGTAACATTTTTATTTTTATCAAACCAGACGATATCTATAGGAAAATTCATATCTTTCATCCAAATACCGTAATAATCCTCCCTACCAAAAACAAAAAGCAATCCTTCGTTGTCTTCCAATCCATCCCTGCCGGAAAGACCCTGCACTCTCTCCGGATCTGTATCTGCCACTTCAATATTTAACGTTACTCCTCCCATTTTCAAAACTTCCGGTTTTTTGATTTCCTGATTTTTAGTCAAGAAAATCAAACTAAAAATAGAAAAGATGATAATCAGTAAAACAATCCCTTTTTTATGATTTTTATTGAGATTCATACTTCTATCATAACAAAAATACCCCAAGATTTCTCTTAGGGTATCTCTGTGAATAAGTTCAGAAAGAATTACCTTCTAAAATTATCTCTGCGAGGCCTACTTTCTTGAGGGCGAGCTTCATTTACAGTCAGAGCTCTACCATCAACTTCTTTGCCATTCCACATTTCTACGGCGGCATCAGCCTCAGCATTATTTGTCATAGATACAAAACCAAAACCTTTTGATACACCTCTTTCTCTGTCCATTATAACGACAGCTTCGGTGACCTCGCCTCCTTTAGAGAACATGTCTCTCAAATCAGCATCGGTTGTTTTGTAGGACAAATTGCCTACGAAAAGCTTTTTCATTGCGTGCTTTATATTACATTTCTATTAAACGACCAAGCGAGTTCCGCCTGCATTGTTCGCGATACAAAGCCCGCAAAACAAACTAGAGAAACTAAACACTTACCCTGACAGTATATACCCTTAGCTTCTAAAAGTCAACCCTTCGGCTTAATTTAAGTTAGGGGATTGCATCTTTTGATATAAGTGTTAATATAGACATGTTCCCATTAACAAAAGTTCCAAAAGCCTAACCCTCCGCCACCTTCATGCCAGACGCGGATAAGCTTGCGGTTTTTTTCTTTCATGCCCAAACAAATTATTGATAAAGAGTCCGTCAAGGAGAGCAAGATGTCCAAATATTTGGATCAATCTATATTGCCGCCAGCCAAAGATTTTATCGTAGAAGGCACGGTCATTGCCATCGCTAAGAATTCTATTTTTGTTGATTTATCGCCTTGGGGTACGGGTGTTATTTTTGGTAAAGAATATATCAATGCTCGCGATTTGGTAAAAAAGATAAATATAGGAGATAAAATTACCGGCAAAATAGTCGGTAACGACAATAAAGAAGGTTATATTGAAATATCACTTAAAGAAGCCAAGCAGGCTCTTATTTGGAGCGATGCTGAAGCTGCAATCAGAGATAAAAAAGTATTTGATTTGCCTGTAAAAGAAGCAAACAAGGGTGGTCTCATGCTGGTATGGCAAGGTATTACCGGTTTCCTTCCAGCTTCTCAGCTCAAAACTGAACACTATCCTAGGATTTCTGATGGAGACAAAGACAGGATACTTGAAGAATTACGCAAATTGGTGGGTCAAAAAATTTCAGTCGCTATAATGGCTATAAATATCAAAGAAGGTAAACTTATTTTCTCGGAAAAAGACCCTGACGCCAGCACCAAAGAAAAAATAATAGACAAATACAGTCCGGGAGACAAACTTACTGGTGAAGTTACTGGCATTGTTGATTTTGGAATATTTGTAAAAATTGAAGAAGGATTGGAAGGGCTTATACACATATCGGAAATTGATTGGGGGCTAGTAGAAGATCCTCATAAATTTGCCAAAGTGGGAGATAAAATAAAAGTGAAAGTGATAGAAGTAAAAGACGGCAAAATTTCCCTCTCTATTAAAGCTTTGAAAGAAAATCCATGGGTTGAAGCCGCCAAGAAATACAAAAAGGACGATGCTGTAAGCGGAGTGGTTATTAAATTCAATAAACACGGCGCCCTGGCTTCTATCGAAGAAGGAGTAGCTGGTTTGGTCCATGTTTCCGAGTTTGGCACTGAAGAAAAACTGCGCGAAAAACTGGAACTTGGTAAAACTTATAACTTCAAAATAAATATTTTTGACCCCAAAGAGCAAAAAATGGCTCTAAGTTTTGTAGAAAATAAGTAAGCGAAGAGCGTCAAGGTTAAGCCTTGATTCTCGTGTATCCTACAAGCGAATCTTGATTTAAGCCATCCCATTTTATTTCACCACTGACAACTTTGCCCGTGATTATAGGTTGCCATTTATGTTCGGCTTCGTTTACTCTTTTAGCCAATGTCTCTGGAGTATCACCCTGCATTATGGGAACTTCTGCCTCAAAAAATATGGGACCTCTGTCATATTGCTTATCATCTGTCACAAAGTGCATTGTAACAGCCGAAGACTTAACCTCGTCTCTTTTATAAGCATCCATGACTGCTTCGTGGACATAATGCCCGTACATCCCCTTTCCCCCAAATGCCGGAAGCGGCCCAGGGTGGATGTTAAATGTATTTTTGGGGTTAAGTCCTACTACCATTTTGAGCCACCCGGATAGAGCTATAAAATCAGCGCCATTTTCTTCCGCAATTTTTCTATATATTTCCGCTTCCCAAGGTGCTGGAAAATAAACAAAAGGTATGCCAAGCTTCTCAGCTTTTTGGGCAACCCCACCATGTTCGTAGTTTGATACTACAGCTACGATATTAGCGTTGAGAACATTATTATGCGAAGCTACAACCAGATTTTCAAATCCGGAGCCCCCTCCTTCTTTACTGCCTGATGCAAAAATTAAAAGATTTGGTTTAGTCATAACGGATTTATTTATAAACTTAAACAGGATGTTTTAATGATTGGGATGGATAAATTAAAAATGGGGGCAAATATCAAAACCGTAGCAATTATAATTGTAAATACCGCCAAAATATTACCAATCTGAGGTTTTTTCCATAGTAGCAAGGAAGTGATGAAGCAATATGCAGCGAATACTAAAAGAGGTAAGCCGGCTAAAAGATTGTCTTGCACAGTTCCCCCTACACATTTCAAATTAATATTAAGTCCCAAATAAATGGCACCAATACCAACCAGTAAAAATAAGACGATTAAAATTTTATTGTGATGTTTCATTACCTTTACTTTAACATTACAGAATTATTTTTCAAATGTTATAATCAATTTCATGAATTCAATATTTGATTCACTGAGGCCGGCATTCAAAGGCGATGTTAATATGTCTGACAAGACTCTTACTATCTATTCAAACGATGCAAGCCTTTTTGAGATCAGACCTAAAGTAGTTGTTTATCCAAAAGATGCCGAAGATGTAAAAACTCTAGTCAAATGGGTAAATAAAAATAGGAAAGAAGACCCTACTCTTTCTATAACCGCTCGCTCTGCCGGTACCGATATGACAGGCGGAGCTATAGGAGCATCTATCATCGTGGATTTCATCAGATATATGAATGCCATAAAGGAAGTAACTCCTGATTACGCAATAGTAGAGCCGGGGTGTTTTTATAGAGATTTTGATAAAGAGACAAAAAAAATAAATAGGTATATGCCGGCTTTTACAGCTTCTCGAGAAATAAATGCGGTTGGAGGGATGATTGGTAACAACAGTGGCGGTGAAAAAGCTATTAAATTTGGCAAAACAGAAAATTATATAAACTCACTGAAAATAGTTCTTTCGGATGGAAACGAATATATTATAAGACCTCTCTCAAAAACCGAGATAGAAGAAAAAATTGGAGGCAAAGCCGTAAACGAATTTGAAGCAAAACTTTATAGAGAGCTTTACAATCTGATAACTGAAAACTATGAGCAAATTATGTCTGCAAAACCGACAGTTTCCAAAAACTCGGCCGGATATTATCTATGGAATGTCTATGACAAAAATACCGGTGCTTTTGATTTGTGCCGTCTTATAGTCGGTTCTCAAGGTACACTCGGTATAGTGACCGAAATAAATTTCAGACTGGTGCCTACGGAGCCGTTTTCAAACGTACTTGTTGTCTTTTTACCTTCACTGGATGATGTAAGTAAACTTGTTACCGAAATAGTGCCTTTCAAGCCGGATAGCCTAGAGACTTATGATGATAAAAGTATGATACTTGCAATGAGATTCTTTTTTGATTTCTTCAAGCAACTCGGATTTTGGGGTGCAGTGAAGCTTGGTCTTCAATTTATACCGGAAACATGGATGATAGCCGTCGGTGGTGTGCCAAAACTTATACTTATAATTGAATTTACCGGACAAACCGAAGAAGTGGTTAAAAACAAACTTATAGAAATCAGAGAGCGTATAAGACATTTTGGCTTTCATATGCACATCGCTCATTCAAGTAGCGAAGCGGACAAATATTGGCGAATCAGGCATGAGAGTTTTAATCTCCTACGAAAACATGTAAAAAATAAAAGAACGGCACCGTTTATAGACGATATCATAGTCAAACCGGAATATTTGCCGGAGTTTTTGCCAAAAATTAAAGCTTTGATTGATGAATATAAACTTGATTACACCGTCGAAGGGCATTTGGGTAACGGGAATTTTCACATTATTCCGCTTATGGACCTAGATTCCCCGTTTTCAGTAGATGTTATTTTGGAGCTTTCTAAAAAAGTTTACACTTTGGTGCGAGAGTACCATGGTTCAATCACCGCGGAACACAATGACGGTATTATAAGAACGCCATACTTACTAGAGCAATACGGAGAGGAAATTGTAAAACTATTCCAGAAAACTAAAAACATTTTTGACGAGGCAAACATCTTCAACCCGGGCAAAAAAGTCGGTGGCACCTTCGACGATATCAAGAAAGCCATCAAGAAGAAAAATTAAATTAACTTAATTAAACATATTCATAGCTTTGTCGCGACTTTCTAAAACGAGAGTCTGTATAGCTTCGCTGGATTTTTTGAATGTTTTTTTCATCATTTCCATTTCAGACGGTTTAAATTTGCCGAGTATAAAATCAATAACAGCCCTTTCTCCATCTGGTTTTTTCGCCATACCTTTTGAAGTAATGGGAGAAATACCGATGCGAATGCGAGTAAATTCTTTAGTTTTGACTGCTTTGACTATCGAGTCCAGTCCCTTGTGCCCACCGGTGCCCTTGTTGTAAGAAATTTTTAAAGTACCGATAGGTAGGTCTATATCATCATGGACCACTACCAGGTTTTCTAGAGGTCTGCTTTTGACATGTTTTGCTTGCCCCGCCGAAGCTTCCTGCCTGCCGGCGAGGCGGGTAGCAAAGGCTGGGGGCTTCAAGAAATAAGAAACAGCTGCGCCAGATTTATTCATAAAAGTTTCTGGTAGGATAAGTGTCACTTTTTCCTTGCCGATTTTACCGTCTGTCACTAAAGCGTTTGCTTTTTTATTAAATTCAAATTCTTCCGAGCCCAGATCCTTAAATAATTTCAAAACTGCCATCCTGCCGGTGTTGTGACGGGTGTTTAAATGTTCTTCTCCCGGATTGCCTAAACCTATGATATAAAACATGAAATTTTGAATTAATTGGTATATGTAATATAATGACTTAAATTATGGAAGAAAACAATCCAAACTCCGCATCTCCTTCTAGTCGAGCTACGCTGGACAAGCAATCCTCAAAGTCATCTTCTTTCTGGGAATTCGTGAGATACGCTGTATTGGCTATGCTTATAGTTATTCCTTTCCGTATCTACATCGCTCAACCCTATATAGTAGAAGGTTCTTCTATGGAACCGACGTTTAAAGGCAGTGACTATCTTATAGTTGATCAGATAAGCAAAAGATTTAAAGAACCAAAACGTGAATCGGTAGTTATCATACGATATCCAAAAAATCCTTCATTATTTTTTATAAAAAGATTGATTGCTTTCCCAGGAGAGACTGTTGAAATAAAAAAGGGTGTAGTTGTTATTTATAATGACGAAAATAAGAACGGCATCAAATTAAACGAACCATATGTAGTTTTTACAAAGCAGGAAGATTTTTTGAAAAAACTTGAAACAGACGAATATTTTGTTATGGGAGACAATAGGGCCGGCAGTTCTGATTCTAGAATATGGGGGGCTGTACCAAAAAAGTATATTGTAGGCAGACCTATAATAAGGCTGTTTCCATTAAATGAAATTGGAGTTTGGCCAGGTTTAAATTATCATTATGGACCGTAAACCAATCAAAGACAGAAGCGTCCCAAAAATAACAGAGATAGATAAAATCGCGAGATTTTATGGTTTTCAGCCAATAATTCCTCCAACAATAGAGAAGCAGGATTTTGAATATGTTAAAAATTTTGACCAATCCTCGTATCCGGCAGAAAAAGCGGCACTCCTGCGGATGTACTTTGAAGATAGGATGATGTCTTTGCCTCAACCAAATATGTTTTATTGTGAAAGACCTTTTCACGGATTGAAAGGATTGACCGGTCGGAAAAACCCTTTCCGGCTTGAAGGTTCCATTGTCTCTTTAGGTTCTTCTAAAAGTATCTGTGAATGCCTTTCTATCCAAACGGGTATCGCCATATTAAATCATATGGGTCATAAAAATATCGTGGTCGAAATAAACTCAATAGGAGATAAAGATTCAGCAAATGAATTTCAAAGAAAATTGACTTTGTTTGTAAGAAAGAATTTCAATTCTTTTCCGGCCGATTTAAGACAAGCTATCAAAAAAAATCTGTTTGTTATATTAAAAGAATCTAAGGATGAATGGCAAGGTTTTCAAATTGATTGTCCTAAATCAATAGATTTTTTATCTGAAGCAAGCAGATTGCATTTCAAAGAAGTATTGGAATTTTTAGAGATTATGAATACCCCTTACGAAATAAACCATCATCTCGTCGGTGATCCGGATATAGGATCAGAAACTATATTTTCCATAAAAGACCAGGGAGATAAAGGAGGCCTGCCTACCGGTAGGCAGGAACTGGCCTACGGTTTTTGTTTTAATAGGTTGGCCAAAATGATGGACTTCAAAAAAGATTTATTTTGCAGTGTTTTAAATATTTCCACCAAACTTAAAAAGAAATTAAAAAAAGTAAATGCAAAACCGACAAAACTGGATTTTTATCTGGTCCAATTTGGTCCTGAAGCCAAATCGAAAAGTTTTATTATTTTAGAAGAGCTTTATAAAACGGGTGCCAATGTTACCCATTCATTAACCAAAGATAAACTAGGTGGACAAATAACTGCCGCCGAAACTTCGGGTGCTTCTTATATTATTCTTGTTGGTCAAAAAGAGGCGCTAGAAAACTCTGTTATTATCCGTACCACTGCTACTCGTGCCCAAGAAACTGTCTCTATACCCAATCTGGCCGCTAGAGTAGAAGAGTTGATTTAAAGAGGTTTTGCATAAAATATGGAGCTGTGATAGAGTATTTCCCATATGGCAGTAAATGTTGAAGTGTCAAAAGGCGAACGGGACAACAATCTCGGTTTAATAAGGAAATTTACAAAAAGAGTGCAGGGCTCTGGTATTTTGTCGCGCCTTCGAAGCAGAAGATACAGCCTGAGAAAACCTTCTGAATATGTCAAAAAGAAAAAGACTCTTAAAAGATTGACTGAAAGAAATAGGATACGAGAGCTTATCAAGATGGGCAAAATGCCAGGCACGTTAGAGTAATTGAAAGATGGAAAGATTAAAAGAAGAAAAGATTAAGAAAGCCCGCCTGAATGACATAGTTGGGCAGGTAAAGAATGATATTTTAGGAAAGCGATACGAGCTTTCCTTTGCTTTTATAGACAAAACACGTTCAAAATTTTTAAATAAGACTTATCGGAAAAAAGATAAACCTACCGACGCGCTTTCCTTCCCGCTCGATAAAAATAGAGGAGAAATTTTAATTTGCAAAGAGATTGCAAAAATAAAGTCAGTCAAATTTGAGATGCCTTACCGAAATTATATGCTGTTTTTAGTTATCCACGCAATATTTCATTTGAAAGGCTTTAAGCATAGTGATAAAATGGAAAGATATGAGCTCACGTATTACAGCAGGTATAGACGTAGGTACTTATGAAGTACGTGTGGTTGTTGCACGACAAGACCCCGAAAATAATCTGCCAACTATCCTCGGTACTGGCAGAGCCGAATCAAAAGGCTTAAGGCATGGATACATAATAAACACAGCTGATGTTACTAAAAGTGTAGATATAGCCCTAAAACAAGCAGAAAAATCTTCAGGTATAAAAATAAAAAGAGCCTTTATTTCTATAGGGGGTGTTGGTCTTTCTGGTGTAAATTCTCAAGGGTCAACAATGATAGCTAGGGCCGACCAAGAAATAATAGAGGCCGATACAGAGCAAGCTGTTTTGACAGCCGAAGAGTCTATTCCGGGCACTTTAATGCAAAATAGAAAGATAATTTATTCCATTCCCGCCCTATGGAAACTAGACGGCAAACCTGTTTTGGGAAGAGTACTTGGGATGAAAGGCATTAAACTTGAAACAAAGGCCCTTTTTATTAGTTGTATTGAATCTCATTTGGATGATTTGGTTCAGGCGGTAGAAGATGCTGGAGTGAAAGTGATAGATGTCGTCGCCTCTCCGATTGCCGCTAGCTTTGTCACTCTTTCAAAAAGCCAAAAGATCGCCGGATGCGTTCTTGCCAACATAGGAGCAGAGACAGTATCGATTGTTGTATTTGAAAACAAGATACCCATATCCCTCGAAGTATTCCCCATAGGAGGATCTGATATTACAAACGACATTGCATTGGGCCTCAAAATATCTTTGGAAGAAGCAGAGTCTATAAAATTGGGTGGGGTTACATCCACAAGCTATTCCAGAAAAAAATTGGAAGAAATCGTCTCTGCCAGACTTGGAGATATTTTTGAATTGATTGAAGTACATCTCAAAAAAATCGGGAAATTTGGCATCTTGCCGGCTGGAATAATAATAACAGGTGGTTCATCTTCTCTTAGTATAATTGAAGACTTGGCTAGAAGTTATCTTCGCTTGCCATCTCGCATCGCATCTCTCAATATCATCGGCAGCGAAAAATTTCAAATAAAAGACTCTTCATGGTCAGTAGCTTATGGGCTTTGCATAATAAGTAATATTCCTGACGAGGAAGAGAGATTGGGTCTTAAAAAACACAGCAAAAACATATTCAAAAAAATTATGCAGACCTTAAAGCATTTGCTGCCATAAATCTTTACAACATATTTTATATTTTGCGCAACCTTTGCGTTTTCAGGTGCTTTTTGGTAGCATAACCTCGTATTTCATAATTCTTAATTTTAAATTAACAATATGCCTCAAATAAAACCAGAAGTAGAAGTCTTTGCCAGAATAAAGGTTGTTGGAGTGGGTGGTTCTGGTAAAAATGCCGTTAACCACATGATTAATTCCAAAGTAAGAGGGGTAGAATTTATCGCTGTAAACACCGATGCCCAAGACTTACATCATTCAGAGGCCAAAAAGAAGATACATATAGGAAAGAATTTGACAAAAGGTTTGGGTACCGGGATGAATCCGGAACTCGGCAAGCGCGCGGTTGAAGAAACTAAAGAAGAAATACAAGAAGCTTTAAAGGGAGCTGATATGGTTTTTATTGCTTATGGATGCGGTGGGGGTACAGGTACCGGGGCTGGTCCCGTTATTGCTCGCACCTCAAAAGAACTCGGCGCTCTAACCGTCGGTGTAGTTACCAAACCTTTCTCTTTTGAAGGTCAGCAAAAAATGCGTCTTGCAGAAGCTGGCCTGGAAGAACTCCGTCAATCAGTTGATGCTTTGATAGTTATCCCAAACGACAGGCTTCTGGCCACTATTGACAAAGAAACATCGGCCAGAAGTGCATTCGCTATGTGTGACGATATATTAAAGCAAGCAGTTGAAGGCATTTCAGACCTTATTACCATGCCAGGTATCATAAATATAGACTTTGCCGACGTCAGAGCCATCATGGAGAGCGCAGGTGGAGCCTTAATGGGTATAGGAAGAGCAAGTGGTGAAAAAAGAGCCGAAGAAGCAGCCAAACTTGCCATTAACTCTCCCCTCCTTGAAGTTTCAATCAATGGCGCCAAGGGTGTGCTGTTTTCTATCGCTGGGGGCGATGACCTGACTATGTTTGAAATCCACGATGCCGCTAAATTTATTACCGAATCAGTAGATCCAAATGCCAAAATAATATTTGGTACAGTCCGCGATGAAAAACTCAAAAAGGGTGAAGTGAAAATTACTGTTATCGCTTCCGGATTTCAGGATGGTTATACGAAGAAAAATTTGTTTGGAGACAAAGAAGAAGGAAAAGGTAAGATTTTTAATTCGATATCAAACAAAGAGGATAAGAAAGGAAAAGGAGATGAAGACAAAAGGCCAAGCACAATAATTGATGACGATGACGAATGGGGCGCTGTTCCTGCCTTTCTCCGCCGCTCAAAACTAAAGTAAAGTGCTTTGCACTTTGTTTCGACTGCACTCGGACAAAATGAAAATTCATTTTCATTTTGCTCCTCGTTTGTCGAAATAACTCAATCAAAATTTTCTCTTGGTTTTTTGTTATGTTAATATGATCATATGGATTACGATTTAATTATTATAGGCGGTGGGCCGGCTGGAGCGGCGGCTGGAGTATATGCAGCCCGAAAACAGATAAAAACGGCGCTTATCGCTGAGAGTTTTGGCGGACAGAGTATTGAATCGAACGAAATACAAAATTGGATAGGTACTAAAGCTATCTCCGGCATTGACTTAGCTAAAAACTTTAAAGAGCATGTCGAATTTTATGCCGATAGTTTTGTTGATATAAAAGAGGGAGAAAGAGTAAGCAAGATTACACATACAAGTAAAGATGGTTTTTTGGTCACCACCGGCAAAAATATTTATAAAACAAAAACAATATTGGTGACCACTGGAGGATTCAGGAAAAAACTGGAAATTCCTGGAGCTAGAGAATTTGAGGGTAAAGGCATCACTTATTGCGCTTCTTGTGACGGACCGTTTTTTGCAGATAAAGACGTTGTTGTTATAGGAGGGGGTAATGCCGCTTTTGAAACTGCCGCGGAGCTACTCACCTATTGTAAAAGTGTCACTTTAATAAGTCGTGGAGAATTTAGAGCCGATCCGGTCACTGTAGAAAGAGTGCTGGCCAATTCTAAAATGAAAGCTCTGACAAACACTCTACCTTTTGAAATAAAAGGAGATAAATTTGCAAAATCTTTGGTCTATCAGAGAACTGCGCCTTTCGTAGAAAAAGCAGAGATAGCAGTCGAAGGTATATTTGTAGAAATCGGCCATATTCCGTCTACATCTTTTGTGGAAGGTTTGATAGAAATGAATGAGTACAAGAACATAAAGATAGACCATAAGACCCAACGCACAAGCCTTGCTGGCATCTGGGCAGCCGGAGATTGCACAGACGCCCTATATCATCAAAACAATATCGCTGCCGGCGACGCTGTCAGAGCGCTGGAGGATATTTATATAGAATTGCAAAAAATGAAATAAGATGCTACACATCTTATATAAAGACGAAAGGGTCTGCACTTAAAGACGGTACAAACCCTTTTTAAAACTGTTTAGTTCAGCCACGAATAGGCCGTGTCTGACTGAGTCTTTCTGACTCTCAATATTCTTCCAATCTGCGATTGCTGGCAAATTTGGGAAGGCACATCACTAAGCATCACAGCCTTCTTCTTGACCATAACCAGTATGTTGCAGTCTCCATCGGACAAAGTCAGACCAAACATGATACTTCTTGCCATTCTTTGTCCTTCTGGCGCAGCTAGAAAACCGATTATGGCATTACCAATGCTAAACATTTTTACAGCTTCTGGTTGAGAGAGCACTCTGGCTTCAACATCTCTTTCTTCATGTAGATAGAAAATCACTGTAACAAGAAACCCAACAACGAAAAGAGCACAAACGGACCCATAAATGACTTTTTTTGTTATCATATATGCCTCCTACTCCTTCCTCATATTAATATAAGGCAACACAGATTTCAATCTTATTAATTCAAAGGAGAACCAAACATTTGGACAACAAAGACGGCTTGCCTGCCTTTATATATACCAGTAGAGGTGGCTATGCCTATCTCAGTATATTTTGGATTCATAATGTTTAAAAAGTGACCGGGAGAATTCATCCAAGCGTTTTCAACATCTTCACTGTTTTCAAAATTAACAGCCAAATTTTCTCCGGCATAAGTATATTTATAACCAGCCTGCCCCAACCAATACCATGGTGTTTTGCCATCGGGAGTATTGTGGGCAAAATACCCCTTACTTGCCATATCGTCGGCTTTCATTTGGGCAGCTTTTTCTAAAAGAGGATTGACGGATAGCTCTGCAATATTTGCCGCTGCCCTATTTTGGTTGGTTAGATTTACTAGTATGGCTCCATAAATAGCCGAAAGAGAATCAAGAACACCGGTTCTAAACGAAGGTACGCTTATTGAAACCACTATAATCAGAAACAAAATCACCGAAAAAGTTTTAAGATATTTCATAGTTGTGTATTTTTTAAAATTTATCATTGCTCGTATTATAACATAAATCCCCGCTTTTGGCGGGGGTTTATGTCGTATTTACTGAAGAGAGAAAACTTATGGGAGGGATGGGTATGAGCTATAAGCTATTGATTCAGGGCATTTAAGGATATTTATCCAGCGCTTAGTAGTCTTATAGACATAGCCTGTTGGACCGTTTGTCGGAAATCCGGCAATAGTCCACGGAGTGAGAACCGCTACTTCTTGATGCATCTGAAATTTATTAACCATATCTTGAGTGATAGGTCCATAAAATCCTGTAATCGGATTATCTATTTCGAAGAATTGATTGAGAAATATTTGAAGCTTTTTTACTTCTTCCGGATTATTGTTTGCTTCATATTTTATGTATTCTTTGAGATAGTCTTCACAAACAGGACCTGTAGAAGCACCGAGTACTTCCCCACCGGTATTTGTCCCCGATAACAAGTTGCTTATATCGCGATGATGACCGCCTGTATTTGAAGCCCCCCCACCTCCGCTAGTCGTTACGGGTGTCTCTGTTGGTTCTTGGTCATATGTACAAGATGTTGGATCTGTATCTTCAGTTGCTTCAGAATCAAAGTTATTGGCAGTGTCATCGGTACAACCGATTACTGGCTGTTGTTCGTCTTCAACACATTGATTATCTACCTCATGAAATCCTGGGTCGCAAGTAATCGGAGGAGTTTCAATCGGAGCATTGAAAGCAACACAATAATATGTTTGGTCAGCAACTATTGGATCAATCAAATCGTAGTTGTCATAATTCAATACATCAGTACTGCAGTATATTTCAGCACTAACAGCGTCTTCAATAGTTGGTGTAGGAGTTTCTCCTGACTGAATCCAACCGCTAAACGAGATAAAACCTGGCTGTAAAATTTCGCGGAACCAAGTAATAACACTGGTGGCAGGAATCTCGACTAAAGCAACACCATTTGAGTCTGTTGGACCAAATGTTATCCATGGGTCACCTGCTGATTCTGTATTATCACCGGGATTTGAAGTATCAGCCGCCCATTGGAAATTCCAGCCCTCTTCCAGATGACAATTAGGATGAGCGCCTACCCAATCTTCTGCAGTTGTTGATACTATAGCAGAACCTCCATTACCCCAATTTGGCAAATCTGCCTCGCTATCACAAACAATTTTTGATGCAACGACTGTTGCAGTCTCATCTGCAGATACACCAACCAAAGGGACGAGGGCGAGAATCATAGTTAGGACAATCAACTTTTTCATATTTTTATAACTTAAAAACTAATAAAATCCTTATAAAATCTACCAAAATACACAGATTAATGCGTATTTTGTCAAACATCAATCGACCACTAGTATACATATTTATTAAACTAAGTCAAGGAGGTGACCTAATTCATATGTAGAGATACTTTAACTGTTTATGAACAGTTTGCCTCTGATAGAATGGAGAAATATCTTAAACTCATACCAAAGGGATGGACCTTCCGGTTCAAGGACAATGTTTTTTTCGGTAGTTGACGCCAGATTATTTTCAAAATCTAAAGATACTGTTTTATAACCTTCTTTCTCTATCAAAATTTGTCTGTAGGACGACGGCAAGAAAACTTTATAAATTCCATCCTCCTCACTCTTTGACGTATAAGTAGTATCTGTAACTTTGATGGTGACCCCCTCTATCCTGTCTCCAAGCGGGTCAGATATTGTCCCATAAATTTTTGGAGCATTAAAATATGATTGCACTGTATAATACGCTTCGCGTGGCGTACCGTTTTCAGACAATAGCGCGGTAGAACCGCCTCTGAGCGTCCAGTAATTTACAGCGGGTATCTGGCTTCCATTGGCATATAACGCATCTAGTAAAGACTCAACATACTCGGCTTGCTCTGTTTGATTCATTGAGCCGTTTAAATCTAGGATTGGTCCTCCAAATTCTCCAAGACCAATTTTAGCATTAAGTTTTTTACCTATTGTAGTTATATCGTTTGAAAATTTTTTTGCTGAATTTACATAATGGTCAATCAATATGACTCCGCCAAGCGCTTTAGCGGTCTTTTCATCAATAATATCTCGGGCAATATCCCCATTCATTGAGGTATATAAAGTGACTGATTTATGAATTGAATTAAATGAGTCCGTAGCTATTTTGTACTCGTCAACAAGAAAAGAATTATAACCTTTACGGTCACCTGTCTGTCGAGGGTCCCCCGGTCCCCCATTCTCGCATTCTGGACATGGCGTAAAAACGTCCCCATCGGCAAAAAGATTGGAATGAGAGGTAATAAAACTTTTCAGCATTTTTTTATGAACATCTCTGGAAATCTTAGAGTAATTAAACCAATTCTCCCAACCTGAAAAGTTGCCGCGAAACCAAACTGATAGGTTATGCGCTCGAGCAGATTTTACCCACCTTGTGAGAATTAGTATAAATTCTTCATCATATGGAGTAGCAATAGCCACATGAGTAGCGCCGGTTTCGGCAATAAGCTTCATTTGAGTATCAATAACTTTATCAAATGATTTGTCATAGAGCTTATCTCTGGCCAGATCACGGGAAAATTTCATGGTATCAATAGACTCTATGGCAAATAGATGTGACCCAAGAGTTGATTTTGGATAAAATATATATGTTGAAACAGAAGAAGACCTAAAAGTGATTAGGGTCAAGATAATAATAAACAATATTAAAAAAATTGTGTTCTTTATTTTCATAATATTTTAATTATCAGCAATACGCTTAAAGATTAAAATATCTTCCGAAGTATACGCTTTGTTAAAATACTTGTAGAGACGGCCTTGTTTGAGCTCATCATCTATCAGATTTTTCCAAATAGAATCGTTTTTTTGCATAACAATCCATTTTGCATATTTTTCTGGCTCTATAAGTGACTCCTCCCAGTACGGTTTGTTACCAATGTATATAACATCCTGCATCTTTATGGGGAGACGGACGATACTGATAGTTCTCGCATAGTCGTCTGTCAGAAGTAGCCCGCCATCGTAGTTTTCTTCGAGCCAGCCTTGAGCGTCTGGAATCTTAGCTATAAATGATGACAGACCCGCTCTACCATCCTCCAATGCAAGTACCGAAGAGAAACCCATAAAAAATAACAAGCACTGAAGCACTAATAAAGAGCTAACCAATGCCTTTCCAAGAGTTCCGCTTCTGTAAAAAATATATCCAGAAAAGAGCGCAAATACAGGCAACATCATCACGCCGTAGCGAACATTGAAAAGCGTCCAATCAAAAGTAATGGGTGTAACGCCTGGCAAAAATATAACTGATTGCCCCAAAAAAAGAGTTATCACATTGAAAAAGAAAGGAACAAAAGCAATCAGTAATATTAAAATTCTGTAACGGTTTTCCTTGTTAATAAGGAAAGATGCAATTCCAACCATTGCAATAGAAGCCACTAGAAAACCGACAGTCTCTGCACTAGTAACAAAGTAATATATCAGTGAAGTAAAAATATTATAATAAGCGGGAAGTTCTCCCCTAGCGAGCCACCCCTGCTGTTGAGAATTGGCAGAAAACTGGCTATGACTAAAATATAGAGGGTCGCCCAAAATGAGCCCATCCCAAGCAAGCCACAAAATAATACCAAAGAATGCTAAAGTGCAAAACATGATCAGGCGTCCCTCGAGCCGGCTCCACGACAAAGGGCCGGAAATCCTCTCCTTCCTCTCTAATATTTGTATTTGGTCCGAAGAATCATCATCTAAAAATTTTTCAATGAAAGCTTCAAATTTGAATCTATATGGAAAGTAAAACAAGAAAAGTACTCCAGCCTCCATCAATACCAGCGCCCACCCATCATAACGAGAGAGAGACGCACAAAAACCAAAAAAGGCGGCAAATAAGAGATTTATTATTTTCTTATCATTTCGCAAGAAAAGAATAAAGTAATAGCTAGATAGAATGAAGAAGACGATAAGCGTCATCTCCGTCATCGGTGTGCTTTGAAGATACAAAATATTTGGATTAAAGATAAAAATCAACGAAGCAAAAAAGGATGCGCCCCTGTGCCTTGTAAGAAGCAATGCAAGTTTGTAAATATACAAAGCAGAAATAATAAACGCTATACCAGAAACTATTGACCCAGCCAGACCCGTCTTCCATAAAAAATCGAAGTAAACAAATGGGATAAGGAAGATGTGAGGTAATGGCAGCCAAATACCGCCAAGTTGAGCAAAACCGGGCGTCAAACTATCCACTACTCTTTTGGCAATATTTAGGTGAGATTCTGCATCGCCATAAGCAATAATGTATCCATGAAGGTAATAATAAGTGGTGGCGCCGACAGCAAATATTATAGATAATATAACCACCCAAACTTCCGGGCTAAAATAAGAGATAACCCTTTTTGGAACATCTAAATATCTATTTTTAAAAGTAAAACTATTCATCTTTTTTATTGTAAAGCATGAAAAGCATAATAAAAACAACAATGAGGACAATCACATAGATAGATAGGAGATATCCAAGCAAGGTAAGCTTATCAGCAAAGTATACTTTATAAATAAAGCTGTTACTTTTATTATCTAATAAAAATGGTATATCGTGAAGAAAATTGTAGGTTTTTATAGGTAACAATATAGCTTCAGATCTTGGTGGGACGACATTTGAGGTTAAAACGCCAAGCAAAGCGATGGCAGATGAATATAGGAAAAATAAACATGCTAGCAATATTTTCCAAAATTTCTGTTTATAAGAGAGTGCGACGCCGACAAAAAGCGCGAGCCACGGCATAGAGGGTATAAGATATCTTGGCCCGTATGCCCAACCTCCCCATGGATCACCCCAAGACGAATATAAAAAGATATTGACTGCTATGAGTGATAGCGGCACTATATACACTACACCGTTAGCCGTTTTCTTTTTGATAACATGCCAAACTCCAAGTAGGGAAAATATAAATATGGGACTAAAGAAAAATAATCCACGCTCTGCAGAAAACAAAAGAACATAAAAACCATTTGGTATTCTGTATTCATGAAAGAATCCGATTGCAGTTTTCTCTTTGACAGTTGTAGTAGCAAGTGAATCAGACGTTATTGTAGTTGGCTTGTATTTTTGTAATTCCCCAGCAAGACTTGACCACCCATTATAATATGTAGCATTATGCCAAAACTGTAAACCTATGACAAAAGCAAACACAATAAATGTAAGGATGGCAGCCCAACGTATCGATACACTAACATTACCCATCACTTTTTGAGACGGAAATGCTGAAATAGCAAAATAAACCATTACCGGTAGCATAAGGACCGCATTAGGATAATCCACAGATAATGCTAAAGCATATGCCAGCCAAACATATGAAGCATAAACCCAGGAATACTTACTATCATTTTTTGAAAACCGCCAGACGGCATAAAAACCAGTAACTATAAAAAATGTTGAAAAAGCGTGTTGGTAGAGAGTGGTAGAATAGCTCCAAGACACAGAAGCAAAACCGTAAATTAGAACTGTAAAAAATGCTACCGGTTTGGGTAGCGAAAAGACGCGTCTTCCTATTAGATATATAAAGATGAGTGTAATTATACTTACAAGAGCTTCTACAGAAAAAGCGGCCACTTGAGCCAATCCAAACTTATTGCCAATAATATAGAAAGGTAAAACTATGTAAGCCACTCCGGGTGCAAAGTAACTATTTATCTTGCCTTTTTTTGAAATGCCGACGTCAGGGTAAGCTACCGCTCCCCACTCGGGAGATAAATTATAAACCCCACTATCTGCCATATTTGCTATATGAATATAACGTCCACGTTCTGGAGATAATTCAAAAGCATTCGTGGCTTGATCTAATTTATCCTTAAACTCTCCTACTGTCGGATTTCCAATATCGCCATGTAAGGTTAGCCCATACATAACAATACCAAGTATAACTATGAAAATAATAGCAAATTTGTCTTTCATATCTTTACAATTATAACCCAACTTCATTAAATATCATCACAGCATCTCCACACTCTAGCGTTTATGTCCACCGGGTCTACTCAACGATAAAAGTCCCAACCATGCCCAGTATGCGGTGGCTGCCTACAGAGCAGAAATATTCGAACGTCCCGGGCGTATCCGCGAGGAACTCCACCGAAGTGGTCGCTCCCGTGCTGACCCGAGGTGTGCCAACACCGTACCCATCAAGAACCCAATCGTGGAAACCGCCCGCACTGGAAAAGTTGATTTTCACCCTCTCTCCCAGATTCACACGAATCTCCGTGACGGAAAACGCGTAATTTATGCCAGATACGTCAAAAGTTTTAAGTGGGCTTTCGACCGCTGTCTCTTCTTCCATCATCACGGCGCCGCCGCCGTTTTCATAGTACTCTACGACTACCATGTGTTCCCCTTCTGTCAAGAAATGATTTGCGGAATAAGTGGTAGGCGGCTGGTCAACCCAATGGTCGATTACCAGGACACTGTCCACAAACACCCTCACTCCGTCGTCGGCGGTGGCGGTAAACTGGTAAGTCCCTGCGGCGTAGCTTTTGGTTCGCGTAAAGCGCGCCGAAAAGTTATCCACCGGGATCGCCGGATCGGGCGAAGAACCGCCCCAGTCGAAATCAATCGCTGCTTCGGGGCGCGTCATGGCCGAACTGCCGCTTAGGGTCCGGTTGGAAAAATACTGCGCGTTCCACGTGCCGCTTGGCGGAGGAGGTGGCGGCTCTCCGGTGACCACATAACTCATCTCCGCGACCGCACCTCCACCATTTTCATAATATTCAACTCTTACTAAATGCGTTCCCGCAGTGATAGCAGTGTCGCCCGTATACACCGTGGGACCGTGGTCGTTCCACTGGTTTATGACGAGTGTCCCATCCACATAGACCCGGATGCCATCGTCAGAACGGGTGGTGAAGCGGTAAGTCCCTGCGGCAAAATCAATGCTCTGGGTCCAGCGAGCGATGAAGTGGTCGATGTTGATTGGCGCGCCAGGTGTGCCGCCGCCCCAGTCAAAGTCAATGACTGGATCGGTGCGTGTTAGATTTGGCGCCACTGTAGGTATAGCTGGAGAGCCGCCCGTCCCTGCGTTCCAGTACTCGGCCGCGTAGCCATCACTTGGTGGTGGGGGTGGAGGAGGCGTTCCGCTTGTAGGAGCAAAACTCATCTCGGCAACCGCGCCGCCGCCATTCTCATAAAATTCAACTTTTACTGTATGAGTTCCAGCTGTGAGGAAGGTATCTCCCGTATGTATTGTCGGTCCATGGTCATTCCATTGGTTGACGACCAGGATGCCATCAACGTACACCCGAATACCATCATCCGAGCGCGTAGTAAAGCGATATGTGCCTTCGGTAAAATCAACATTTCTGGTCCATTCAGCAATGAAATGATCATTGTTGATTGGTGAGCCTGGAGATCCGCCGCCCCAGTCAAAGTCAATGACCGGATCGGTGCGTGTCAGCTGTGGAGCTGTGGTTGGGATAGTCGGAGACGAGCCTGTGCCTGCATTCCAGTACTTAGCCGCGTATTCGCCGGTCGGTGGTGGTGGAGGTGGAGGTTCCGAACTGATGAGCGCGAAACTCATCTCGGCGACCGCGCCGCCGCCATTCTCATAATATTCAACTCTTACTAAATGCGTTCCC
>Ga0209541_10003990_pt1 | contig 26560 bp, 30 predicted proteins | sample RifCSPlowO2_01_FD_184027 | JGI IMG/M metagenome (GOLD analysis project Ga0209541, IMG submission 184027) | Groundwater microbial communities from Rifle, Colorado - Rifle CSP2_plank lowO2_0.1 (SPAdes) (version 2) | ecosystem: Environmental > Aquatic > Deep subsurface > Groundwater | place... | reverse complement strand
GGGATGAATATAGGTAATTCTTTTGTCTTCCACCAAGGGATCTGGCCAGTTCTCATCGACATTAACGATAATTTCAATATTGGTAACTGCTTTTTCCAAAATATCTAAAATTGTTTTGGTAGTAAAAGGCGAGTTTCTATTGGGAATGACGATTGAAAGTATAGGTGTCACAATGGAATGTTGTCCATTTGAATAGTATTACCGTCTTCATTTTTTTGCTCCAATTGAGAATATGTTTACTCCTTCTTGTTGGGTAATGTAGCGAAATGGGTCAATCACGATGCTTCCTTTTGGAAACCGAAGTGTAGCATAGTGGCCGTGCCGGGTGGCTATCATGTAAACTGCAACGGTGAGTTTTCTTGGATAATCAAACTCAAAGTGATCAATAGTTACCCCTTTGTATTTCACTATATTGGCAAGCAGGTGCGCCGGACTACCAGTTTGAATGTTTGATTCTGGTTTAAATGATTTACCAAAGATAATACCTGGAAGCTTGTTTATAGTGATCTGTTCAATAAATAAGTCTGCCAGCCAGGCCATATGATTTTCCCGTGCAGTCATTAATGCATCAAAATAGTTAAAACTCATTCCTACTTTATTTGCTAGAAAACTCAAGGCAATATTGTCACGGGGATGGCAATTATGAACTGCTCCACATTTAGTTATAAAAGTATTATCTTTATCTACCCATAAATTATAAACTTTACCCTTATATGGCTCCTTTTCAAGTTTCTGTATATGTCTCCATATCCCATTTGTATCTACTGCATAGGTTTGAATATTTTTTCCGTACGCATATGATTTCCAACCTACGACTTTACATAAATTACTTGCCAAACGTCTATTTCGTACTCTCACCTCAAACGAAGGTTTATGAATTCCTCTCGCAGGTATTTCTCTTAATGTAGGGTTAAGCTCTAAACGGTGTAATAGTATAAAGACTCCCCATGCTAAATCTCTTGAGATTGTAGAATAGGAAATTCCGTTTTCACCTCTATGTCCATCTCCTCTGATTAACCCTTTCAACAGAAGTTTGGCTTGTTCCAAATCTCCCCAAAGTATCTTGTCTGGAATGAATTTATCTTTTGCTCCCTTACCAAAATTCGAAACCAAATAGGTAGCCAGATTTTTGTCTCCAAACCTCACGCTTCTTTTGTTTCCTTCAACCTTATGTGAAACTTTAACATTATTGCCTCGATTATTATGTTTAGGATAAGCACACATTCCAATTAACGCAACAATTCTTTCACCATCGTCTTCTTCTCTGGCATGCAAATCAAACCTTAATCTGCCCCTTCTTTTTGATAGCTCAACAGAACCTTCAGATAAATACCAGCCAGCTAACTCTACAAATGGGTGGGAAACTATTTCATTGAGTTTTTCTTTGATAATCGGAAAACCAATCAGAGAATCGAGGTTTAGTCTATCGGCTCTGACTTTTTTAACTTCTGAAAGTGCATCCAGTATTTTATGTAATGTATTTCTTCTCCCGTCTGGTACTCTATGTCTACCATCACGTCTGACTAAAACTGGATGCTCAACAGTCATCCTTGCAGGTGGCAAACCACGAACAGTCACTTTGATCAGATTTCCTTCGTAGTGTCTCTCCCACAGTTTCAAAACTTTCCTAAACCTTCCCTTAGCTGTCAGGACATACTCACCAATTGTTATGGTTTCTATTGGTTTCATACCCATTTTAGTCATTACCATTTCCCCGGCAGGTAAACAGCCACCCCCATCTGCTACGCCTGATTTTAAATACATAGGGCTCATGAGACGGTTCGTACCCTTGGATAAAGCTTCATAAATGTGATCGACATTCATGCCAATTTTGTGTGCAAATTCGCCATACATATTGCCTAATACTGTTTTGGTGGTGATAAACGTGTTATAAAATACCTTGATGCCTTCAGCTGTTGTTATGTCGGTAATGAACGCTTTATCAACACCAAGTATCATTTTATAAAAATTAGTCAGTGGTGTAGTATCACCGCCACTTGTGCCAATGAGCACAAATTCCGGATTTAAAAAGTCAGGAATTACTGTTCCCATGGCGATGAACAGGGGATTGTATAGATAGTTAATTTTTGGGCTCAAGAGCGGTTTAATCTCTCTTTCATATGTACTTGGTAAACAGGTTGAGATGACTGCAAGGGTTGTTGGTTCATTGAGTTTATTTGCTGCTTTAACCACGTCTTTGATTGCTTTATTAAGATACGAATAATCGAAGTCAATCGGCGCATCTTTGAGCGGTGTATCTCCTTCAAAACGCGCATCGTGCGGGGTCTGGACTGCGCAGAATATCAGATTTGATTTCTGAACGACTTCATCTACTGAATTTACAAGCTCCAAGGTGGTTTTTTTTAATAAATTCTCTACACCTGGCTCCTCATAATGAATTTGCTTATTTCTGATGGCATCGCTTACGTGTGTATTGATATCATATGCGACAATATTTTTTCCTCTGGATTCAATAGCGAGAGCTACCGGCAAACCTAATTTCCCAAGCCCTACAAAGCCGACTCGGAGGCTACGATTGTGGTTATTTCGAATCCAGCTGACGACTTTGGATACGTCATTATTCATGCTTTTGATGGTATGCGGTGCTCTTTGACCTAAAAATCTATCCCCGGTTTCTGCCCCGAGGCGCTCAACAGATTGGTGTGTCGTATCAATTAAGTCTCCGAGTCCTCCATGGTTATCCTGTCCAAATTTTCGGTGATGTGGTTTTATGCCAAAAATATGACGTTGGATGTGAGAATAATACGCAACATGTTTTACCCATGAGTCGCAAATACAATTTTGCGCGAAATGCCCCACTATCTCAAGGTATTTTTTACTTATGATTGGGAAAAAATGTTGTGCTTTTCCTTGACCCCAAATATTGTAGGCAACCGGTTCCTCAACAGGACGGGATAATGATGCGTACTCAATGAATGTGTCATACCAATTGACCATTCCCATGTACGCATCGTCATTCCAGAGCATTAACCATTCCCCAGTTGCCTGGGTGGTAAGAAAGTTCATCATCTCATGGAATTGGAGATAGCCGACCCGTGGCCTGATACATAGTTTTATCTGGTTATTTTTATCAAAATACGTACGATATTTTTGCAATTGCAGGTCGTCGTCATCAACCCATATCAAAACTTCTATAGTAGTGTTTCTCGAAAGTCCCAGACTCGCAAGAGAAAACTTGAGCGCGTCAGCTCTTTGCCGGCTGGGAACAAGGATACTTAATGCAGGACTCTTTATCATATTATTTGGTTAATTGAGTTGTTTTATATCCGGCAAGGCTTCATAAACGGCACGAAACGGATCAATCAAAACCCCATTTTTCACCGCCTGTACGATTTCAATAAATGCCTCCTCAATCGTATAATTTGGGTAAAAATTAAGTTTTCTGGCTATCCGTTCACCTGAGACCCGATAGTCTCTTGCATCAACTTTGTCCTTTTTTATCACAATTTGTGCTTGGGGACAATGTGCTATTACCAATTGTGCCAACTGCTGCTTCTGATAATTTTCACCAACGACATTAAAGATCTGGTGAGTAATTTGAGCAGCTGGTACAGTCAGACACTGATAAATTACCTCTACCGCATCACGAATGTGCAGGAATGGCCGCCAGGCATTGGGAGCAAAAATGCTAATTTTTTTTCCCAGTGCAGCGCTTCTGGCCATATTGTTTACTAACAGATTAAATCGCATCCGAGGAGACAGACCGCAAAGAGTGCCAAATCGCAATAAACACGTTAGAGTTTGCTTATCCGATGCATGGATAATACTTTTTTCCGCAGCAACTTTTGTTTGTGCATAGAGCGACAAGGGTTTAAGTTTGGTTACTTCAGTAGCAATGGTATGTACATCCGAGATTCCGTAATTACTGCACGTACTACTAAAAATTATTCGTTTAACTCCAGATGCAATTGCTATTTTTACGAGCTTTTGAGTTGCCTGTACATTAATTACTTCTGTTGCGGCAGGATCAATCAAACAAGCATCTTCTCCCACGAGCGCAGCTAAGTGTACTACCGCATTAACTTTTTTTACCGCACCACTTAAGGAGGTAATATCGCGAATATCCCCAATAATCAACTGAAAACGTGGATGGCTAAATAGTGGTAGTAAACTCTCGCCGCCATACAGCAGATTATCATAGACCACTACGTGCATTCCTTTTTCAATAAGGTAGGTTGACAAAAGAGAACCAAGATAACCGGCTCCACCGGTAACGAGAACTTTCATATTGTTTTATATCTTATCTCAGGGTTTTGTTCCTTGCATGTTTAAATTGAACAAAATACCCTTTTCTTTATCCATGTGCGGAAAATAAGCTTGAGAATAATCATCAATTGCGGCGTGTTCTGTTTTCCTCCAATCCCATTTGGCGATGTTTATAAAACCGGCAGTCTTCAGAACTGCAGTTAAAGACTCCTCATCAAATGTCGTTTTATGATGAATGATTTGTTTATCAATAAACCATTTACCATAGAGAGTCCCCAAAAAGTAGTCGAGGCGAAAACCAGCCAGATAGAGTTTGCAAATAACCTCAAAGTTCGGTACTGAAAGCCGCACGATGCCACCTGGTTTCAAAACCCGTTTCCATTCTTTTAAAACCTCAGAAATTTCTTCGCGGTCAAAATATGCAAGTACCTGACAGGCATAAATTAAGCTAGCCGAATTTTTTTTAAAGTTAGTAAGTTTTCTTATATCCTGAACATAGTCTACATGGGGAAACGGAGCCAAATCGATATGGATAAAACCTGGAATAAAACGTTTGCCACAACCCAAATGCAATTTCATATATTTTCCAATGATACGTAAAAACGATAAGGTCCAACTGAAATAAAAGGCTTAGGTTTTCCGGGGAAAGTCAAAGCACGAACATAATCATAGATTTTTTCAGGAGGCCAATTGATATCTATCTCATGGACGATATCTTTTTTAAAATAATACGTGCCGATTCCTTTTTGCGGTTTACTTTTAAGCCGTGTCTGGTTTTTGACTAAACGTCCGATATTACCAACGAATAATTCATATACTTTGTCGCACGCGCGTATATGCAGAGATTGAGCCGTATCATCCTCAAAGAGCGGTAAATCCACCCGGTCAATTATTGGACCTGTATCAAGACGGGCATCCATATAGTGTAACGTGACGGTATATTGCCAGCAATTTTTTTCCCGAGCCAGACGTATCGCATGGAATATTCCATTGCAACCACGCAGTCGAGGTAAAGGAGCCAAATGGATATTAACAAAACCACGTTTGGCTATAGCCACTATTTCTGGTGGCAACTTGGCATCAAACATTAAGCTAATGCCAAGATCGCATCTTATTTGCGTAAGGTCGGTGAGTTTTAAGATCGGAATCTGTTTTGTTTTGGCATAGGTAACGATATTTTGGTCAAAGCGGATAGGTGGTTGTTGACAGTGGGGAACAACACCGACTATTTCTACCGTAGGAAAGTTCTCGACTAAGTACCTGAAACAATGATAACTTTTCAAATGACTACCAAGAAACAAAACTTTGGTTTTCATAGATATTCTATTACACGAGTTTCGTGGTTTTAATGAAATTACTTTCATGTTATTCCCGCCCCGATATTCATCGGGGTAAAACTCCGGCGGGAATCTATATCAATAATTATTTGTATAGATTCCGGGTCAAGCCTGGAATGACAAAGCGAAACTCGTGTATTAATTAATAATACTATCCAATGCAATGGGAGAATTTGCTAAGATTTCTACTATCTTTTGCGCCTCTTTTTCTGTCAAGGACAAACCAAAAGGTAAATACACCGCATACTTTGTCCAGAAATCAGCATTTGGAAAATTTCTGTTACCAAGATATGCATAGGATGGATGTTGGCTGATTGTACGATATTGTCTTACTGCGGTAATACCATGATCACCCAGATAGTTAATTAAGGCACGCGGTTTGCGGGCAAAAACAATATGGTGTAACGGGGGCAGTGTACTTGGAACCTGAAAGATTTTGTTTTTGAGACTCTTTTGTAAAATCGCATATGTTGCTTTTTTTCGGGCGATTCTTTTTTCGATAGTTTTAAGTTGCGCTAGACCAAATGATGCCAGAATATCATTGAATCTGAAGTTATTGCCAATTCCGCGTATGAGATTGGTTTTTCTCCAATTGCTATCACCTTGATCAATAAATGAGCGAGCTTTTTCGAAATAATTCTTTGATTTCGTAATCAGTGCGCCACCCTGACCAGTCGTAATAATTTTGGGTACACTGAACGAATATGTTCCAATATCTCCAAAAGTACCAGCACTTTTTCCGCCAAAGCGATGCCCTAGAGCGCACGCGGCATCCTCGATGAGCGGCAGATTTCTTTCTTGACAAATGCGGACTACCTCTATCAAATTCTGACCGGTAAAACCTGAAAAGTTTACAAAACAAACCGCGCGAGTCTTATCTGTTATTTGCTTTTTAAGCTCGGTTGGCGACATACAGCCTGTTTGTCGCTCAATATCTACTAATTTTGGTTTAAGACCAAAAGAAGCAAATGCATTAATTGTTGAGATGACGCCATAAGCAGGAACCAAAATTTCATCTCCGGGTTTTAACCCCACTGTGAAACTGGCAACAGATAATGCTACAGTGCCGCTTGTTGTTACTATACAGTAGTGGCTGCCGACATAAGAAGCAAGTTGGGAAGCAAATTCCGCAGTTACCGGCCCAGGACCGATTTGAGTGGAAAGAATTTGTTCTCGGACTCGATCAGCATAAACAGAATCAAACCATGGTTGGCAAAGTGGAATACTCTTCATTTGAGCTGTTGATATAACTTGATGATGTGTTCAATGTGGTATTTTTCCGACTTTTCTAAACATAGATTTGACATATCGTTGTAAAGTGTTATGGATGTTCTTAGTGCATCCAGTTGCGTCAAAAATTCTTCCGGTGTCTGAACGGGAATATAACAACCCTCCATTTCGTGAAATGTCGGTTTATCAAGGGCAACCGTAGGAAGGCCAAACGCTGCAGCATTGACGATCTTAAACGGATTATATAAACCAGGTTTATCCGGAGCGTTATATGGACTCCAAACCATCATAACATCCATTTGACTGTAGAATTTCGTCACGATCGTCCGTGGATACATAATAGAGTGCGTCACCAGTTGTATACCTCGATCCGCCAGTCCGTGTCGTATTGCATCGGGAATATAGGCAAATGCTTCCTCCGATCCAATCATACCGACATTTTTCACCGCATTGCCCGTATTTCGTCTCCCAATGCGCTCAAAGTTGCAGTGGTGGTGGGGGATGAGGATAATCTTGTTCTTGACATATTTTGACATGGTTTTGACATCGTACTCTGAAACAACAATAACCGGGACATCAGGATGTTTATTGAGTAAATGATAGAGCGCAAATCCATCGACAATATCCAGGTATGGATGTCCCTCAAACGTAAAATCTTGTTCGGGTTTTACATTTGGCTTGACATAAATACAGACGTCATTTTCATAACCGTTTGGAGGATTGAGCCGGGCATTGGGTATATACGCTGCAATCTGCTCACCGCGAATTATGGATGATACGCGGCGTAAGTTCCGCAGAAGGTAGGGAGGTTGGGCAAAAATGGAAATAGTATTCATAAAAAAGCGCTGTTGAGTTTTTTTACTGACTGAATGAACGTATACTACTGTTTCACAGAAAGAATATCAACCGAATATATTTGTGTGTAATTTGTGTAATTAATTCAATTGTTGATACATCCGGGAGATATTATCAATATGATAGTTTTCGGATTTTTGTATGCAGCGCTGCGCATAATCTTCATAGAGAGTCGGTGATGTTTGTAGTTCATCCAGCTGGGCAATAAACTCTTCGATTGTTCCAACAGGGAAATAATAACCTTTCATTTCCACAAACGCCCGTTCTTCCAGCGCAATGGTGGGAATGCCAAATGAGGCGGCGTTGACCAATTTGAGCGGGTTGAATAATTTTATTCTTTTTTCATCAATGTACGGTCTCCAAACAATTTGAATAGCAATATCTTGATAAAAATTAACAATGTCCTGCCTGGTAAAAAACTGAGAAAACTCAATCAGTCGTATATACCGTTGTAATAATTGCTTTAAGTGCTGTTGGAATCCATTGAAAAGCCCACTGCGTGCCGATGCAGCCAACTATGGTGATCTCATTTCTTTTTCTTTTTACACGTTCAAAATTACAGTGGTGCTGGGGGATAAGGATGACCGCATTGGGAATTGTTTGTGATATAGATTCAAAATCTGGGTACGAGCAGGTGATGACAGTGACTTCTGGATGTTTAGCAGCCACGAGGTGTAAATTCCACCCATCGACGATGTCCAAGTATGACTTCTATCCTTTAAACATAAAATCATTTCCCGGTGGTACATGAGGTTTGACATATATGCAGACGTCACGTTCATACCCGGTGGTTGGATTGAGTTTGGCCCCGATTTTTTCCGCAATTTGCCCTCCTCTGATAAGAGAAGAAACACGCCACAAGTGGCCATCCCGTTGGTGACGTCGTGGTCTGCGTGCAAAAATCGAGAGGCTCATTCCCATAATTTGTCTCCTTCTTGCCGAGCGAACATCCAGCAGGGATTGTCCGGTCCGAAAGTTGGGTCTCGAATCTCCGGATATACTTCAAACCAGGGACGGATGCGTTTGGCATCGCGGTACGCATCAACCACTATCTTTACCTCAACCGTAAATCTTAGCTTCGGTGGACGATTGCGGTATCGTTGCATAAATGCTTGATGGTATTTATAATCATGTCCATAGACAATGCCGCCCGGTTTCACTTTTTTTGACCACTCGGAAATATCACACGCCACGTTTTTGAAGTCATGGGCGCCGTCGATGAAAACGAAATCCAACGAATTATCAGGGAAGTTTTGCACTGCATCCATGCTAAATTTCCTGATAAAAACTGTTTTATAGGAATTGAGTCGTTTCTGAGCTTCGTGATAAACATTCTCAGGATCCTGCAGCTCAGAGTATCCCGGGTAACTTTTGTAAATATCAATCAAATGCAGCGTAAGTCCAGGGATGTTATCAAAAAGCACTTTCGAATAGTGTCCTTCAGCAACACCAATTTCAGCACCTTCCTTAAACCCCAATTCGGCGAACAGTTGTGCGATAATGGTTCTGTTTATTTTTGTCAAACGGACAATCGGAGTTGAGACATCAACTCCAAACTTTTTGCCAATAAATTCTATGGTACTATTCATGTTTTTTGTGTAATTATGTCTTGACCCAGAACCAGGAACGGAATCTATCTCGAATCATTCCTGGGTCGCATGAGAATGCACCCACGACAAAATAAGGAATCATCCGGTAACAGCGCATATATGCCTCGATTACTCTTTTAACATGATTAAACTTACTATAAGAAAAATAAGCGTAATCGTGCCCTGATATAATGCCACCTGGTCTAATTTTTTTCAGCCAATAGTGCAAATCATTTGTGAAATGTACAAAGTCATGATTACCATCAATATATACGAAATCAAGTGATTTATCCTTAAACCTTTTTAGGGCAGATATTGAATCTTTTCGAATTAAAGTGCAATTATACGGAGCAAGTCGTTTCTTTGCCTCTTGGTAACAACCGTCAAAAAATTCTTGCTTTTCAGTAACGGCGGCAAACTCTGCATCATATACAGAGGCTTTCCAAGGATCAATACTATACAGATGGAGTTTGGGATTGGCTTTGCACAAAATTTCGGAATACGATCCTTTATCTACTCCAATTTCGGCACCTTTGGTGAATTGTAGTTCTGCAAAAATTTCTGCCAGATTATCACGGCCCATGTTGGGAATTTCTACGGAATGTTGATGCCCCACCCTGATATTGTATTTCTTCAGAATATATTCGTAGGTATTCATTGCCAAAAGTCCTCCAAGTCAATAAAATTACTCAGTACCATTGCAGGATTAGTATCTGTGTCCCACACAGTCTTATATTTAAACAGCGGATAAATCTGGGAATAGTGATATTCGCGATCCTTTCTGGGGTTTGAATCATGAATAATAATATATTTGGCTAATCCAGCCAAGCGTCTAATCTCAACTATTCTTCTCTCAGAAGGTGAGTGATCCACTAACGCTACGTCCCAGGGTTTTTCTATTTTTGCCTCGTCCCAATTTGCAACGTACCTAAGATCATGGTACGGTCCTTGATACCGATGTCCGCTGACGTTTGATGTCGCAAAACGGCTGACCCAACCTGCTTCATTGTCATATGAAGTTAAGTGTCGTTTCGACAGAAAAGATTGATAATGTAAATAAGGAGTACTAAAGATGCCAATGCCAAGTTCCACTATGTCGCCCTGTGTTTTGTTGACGGCTTGTATCAGGGGTGCCAGATGAGTACCATAATTACCCGATAGAATCATTCTATAAGCCATATTATTTCTTATTCTCCCTTCGCCAATTTTCCAGCAACTCGCGCCAGTTTTCCGGCCAGGTCGGCATAGGCATGAATTTCTCAATAAACCAATCAATATTATGAATTCGTTCACCCCATTTGTCACCCATCCAATACCGTGCCCAGACATCATAGGAAGTACGTTCTTGCTGATGAGTGAAATGATAGCCTTTAACTGCATTGTGTTGATGCATGTGGGCGTACCAAGTTTTTTTATTAACCATAACTTTACCTTCCCATGGTCCTAACCAGGTTTTCAAACCTAAATAAGGTGGCTCTTGGGCATGTCCAAGGGGATCACGGCTGGAAAATCCACCAATTTTGTTGAGAAAAAAATCTCGTTCCACCATCCAACCTGATCCATGGATTTGCGGAGTTTCATCAATAGTGTATCGAGAATTATTCTCACGCTCGGCAGTACGCTCGGGCCAGTGTCCACCTGCTTTAAATCTGAATCCTCTTGGGTCAGTAAACGGACAGCACAAGTAGAAGTAATCGTAATATCGTTCATCTTGCCATTGCCACTTGTCTGGATCAAGCACATAAAACCGCGGCGTCATAATCCAGTTATCCTGCATGTCAGTGGCCAAAATTTCATTAAAACCATTGTCAAACAAACAATGGGCATCAGTTTTGTAGATGTATTTCCCCTTTGTCATTATTGCCAAGATATTAATCATTGTTTTGATGCCGATGTTTTCCGGTAGCTTCACTGTCCGCAGATTTGGGTAATCTGGGAATTCTTGATACGTGGGTCCATTGAAGCCAATAATCACCTCAAAATCGCCGGTTGCTTTTTCATAAATATCCTGTACTGTACGTTGCAGCACGGTTACCCCTGGAGCAACCTGTCGGATTTCATTGCAGCTGGGAATAATGATTGATACTTTACTCATGTTTTCATTGTTTGTGGTAAGACGCCCAGATTTCTTTCCAATTTGGTTCCCAGGTCGGCACCGGCCAGAATTTCTCAACCAGCCAATCGATATTATGAATTCGTTCTTCCCAACGGTTATTCATCCAATATTCGGCAGCCAGATTATGGGCTTGGATTTCTATTTTATCATCGAGGTGATACATGCGTCCGTAGTGGCGTCCCTTATGAAGATGAGCATACCAGGTTTTTTTATTAACTTTCAAAGCTCCGCCTCCCAGCCAGGTCTTATTACTAATCTCCTGGGCTTCCTGCGCAATATTACCAAAATCGGTTTCGTTCAATCCTTTTAGAAAATTGTCGAAATGATTTTTGGTCATAAACCAGCACGAACCCTGCATGGTCATGGTGTCATCGATATCAAATTTTGCGTCAGATCGCGCTTTTTGTCTGTCACGCCATTCAACATCATGCATCCCGTCGTCATGTGCTTTTCCTTTTTCCGGGAAACATAAGTAATGATAGTCTCTATAGGGCCGTTTCTCGTCAATTTTCCAGCCTTCCCCATCCAGTGAATACCGGCGGGGGATTTGCACCCAATTATCCTCACGATGATTTTCGATTAATACCTGGTCAAAACTAGGAGCAAACAGACAATGGTCATCTGATTTCATGATGTATTTACCGTGGGCGAGTGATACACACGCATTTATTCCCCATCTCATTCCGCGTGGGTAACCGGGATGAATATAGGTAATTCTTTTGTCTTCCACCAAGGGATCTGGCCAGTTCTCATCGACATTAACGATAATTTCAATATTGGTAACTGCTTTTTCCAAGATATCTTGGATAGTTTTGGAAGTAAAGGGAGAGTTCCGACTAGGGATCACTACTGATAAATCTATGGCCATATTTTTTTCCGAACTTTTTAAAAAAATACCACGTTATTATTAAACAAGCAAGGAAATTTAATTACTGATGTCTTAATCTGAGTAACCTCCTAACTCTCATTAAGTCGTGAGGTGAAGTTATATCTCCAATAAAATTCCTAGCCAGTACCGGAACTACTGGATAGTCACGGACAAATGACCCAACCAAGGTGCTGAAATAATACTCACCCTTAGTGAGTTGCGGTAGGTAATTAAAAATGTCTGTATTTAAAACTATCACTCCGTCAACCGCGAGATCTGATTTGGATTTTTGAGGTTTTTCTATAATTTTTACAATCGTACCGTCTTTTCGCAAATAAGCGATACCGCAAGCTTGCGGGCTTTGCGTTTTAAAAGTAAGGATGCTTAAATCTTTTGCTAAACAATTTTGGACGTCAATTGGGTCTGGAATTTCATCCCCGTAAACCAGGAGAAATCTTTCATTATGAAGATAAATTTTTGCTGCCAAAAAGCTATACGCCGTTCCTTTGTCAGATCCTTGGGCATATTTTATTTTCAAATTCCGGTATTTATTACCAAGATGTTTTTTTATCTGAAATCCCAGATATTTGACTACGATAATCACTTCGTCAATCTGGGGGGGAAAAGATTCCAGAATATATTCAATAATCGGTTTCCCGTTTACCTTAAGCAGCGGTTTAGGAATTGTTAGTGTTAAGGGTCGCATTCTTATTCCTTCTCCCGCGGCAAGTATGACTGCTTTCATAGTTTTAGTAAGAGTTACGCAATCTTGCGTCATCCTGAACTTGTTTCAGGATCACAAGCGTTTGAGATGCCGAAACGAGTTCGGCATGACAGTGTAAGTACATTATCAATATCTGCGCAAGTCCTACTTCAGTATATTTTCCTTTCGCATGTTTTTATAGGTTTTTCTCCAGAAACGCAAAGCTTCAGGGTAATTGCGCACCCAAGTTGCATACTCCCGCACACTATTTTCCAAAGAGCGTTTTGGTTTCCAGCCGAGAGCTTTAAATTTATCGATATTCATTATTGCATTATGGGGGGAATTAATTCTGAATTCTTCCCTCATCTCTGGCGTAAACGTGGTTCCAGCAACTTCACAAACCATTTTGGCCAGTTCTATTACGCGGGTTTCTATACCACTTCCCAGGTTAAACACTTGATAGTCGGTGTTTTTGTTTTGCAGCACTAAAAGATGTGCATCAGTCACATCATGTATATTTACAAAATCGCGCTTCTGTTGTCCGTCTTCCTGCATCACGATTGGTAGCCTGTTCAGCGCTCTGACGCAAAAGTCTCGCAAGGCCCCTGAATAAAAATGACGGAATGATTGCCGGGAGCCCTGTACTATGGAATACCTCAGTACAACTGTGGGAATCCAGTACGTACTTCCAAGCGTGAGACCAAGCTGTTCAGCCGCGGCCTTGGCTATAGCATAGGGAATTTGTGGGTGGAGCTGGTCGGTTTCTTCTTGGGGTAATGCTTTTGCAAGCTTATTATCTCTAGGACATCTAATGTCCCACAAATGTTTTCGCAATTGAGATTCAGTTCTAGGTGAGGCATAAAATACTCCGTGTTTGCCACACACATATTTGCCCTCACCATAAATAGATTGGGAGGAGGCAATGATAATTTTCTTAACCACGAGTTTGTATTCAACGATTGTCTCATACAGCAGTGCCGTACTTGAAACGTTAGTAACAAAGTACTTACTAAAATCCAAATGATAATCCATATAAGCAGCTAAATGAAAAACATAATCCACGCCAATAAGCGCGCCGTGCCAGTCTTTTTTAAGACTTACATCGCCTTTGATAAATTCGGCTTTCTTATTAAACCAGTCAGGAAGCTTACTATTATGGGTGGGAGGCGAAAGGTTATCCAAAACACGCACTCGATAACCATGAGCGATTAAGGCGTCTACCAGATGGGAACCGATAAATCCCGCACCACCGGTGACTAAAACGAGTTCTTTTTGTTTCATATAGACAGTAAAAAAATTTAGTTTTTGTTATTCCCGTGAAAACGGGAATCCAGGTAAATTTCTGGATCCCCGATCGGAGTCGGGGATGACATTTTTTATGGTTACTATAATTTATTAGTTCTATATATTTCTTCCACAATTTTCAACGTTTCATACGCGTTTCTTGGCGCGGGGACTGGTGACCTTTTTTGCTTGATTGCCGCAATAAATTCTTTCAACTGCCGAGTTAATGAATCATCAGCATTGGAATTACATACAATTGTTTGTTCTGTTACTGCACTGGTAAAATCAGCTGTGCGTTTGCCCACGACCAGCTTTTCGTTACCATCATACTTGCGGCCAAGTCCTTCTATAGATAAAAAACCCTTAGTGCCATAAATTTCAAAGTTATGCAATGGTTTCCACTGCGTCAAGCTGACATGAATTGAGGCGATAACTTTATTTTTACCTTGCAGTAGTAGAAACGCGTTATCTTCTGCTCCAGATTTCCAGAAAGTGTCGCTTGTAAAACCCCGCACTTTGCCAACCTTGCCAATAAATGATAGCGCTAAATCGATCATGTGCACGCCCTGATCAAGCAATTGTCCGCCACCACTAAGAGTTTTGTTTAAGCGCCATTCCTTATCGTATCCCATTCTGCCGCCAAATCCATACCTGGCTCTGATAAATATAATTTTGCCAATCAATCCCTTTTGATAAAAATTTCTGGCTTTGATAAAGGCATCATGAAACCGATGATTATATCCGATCATATATTTCAACTTTTTTTTCCGTGCTAAAACGATGTTCTTTTTAATCTCTGCCGATGTTATAGCGCCCGGCTTTTCACACAGCACATGTTTTCCCGATTTAAGTGCGAGAGTGGAGATGGGGGAGAGAAACTTATGCGGTGTGGCAATTATAACGGCGTCAATAGCTTTATTGTTTAATACGGCCTGAAGATCTTTAGTCGCAGTGCAACCGGGGATGAGTGCTGCCAGATTTGCAGCTCTGCCTGAGCCGGAGTCAACAATGACGTCAAGTGCAACACTTTCATATTTTGACAGCACCGACGCCCACCGTTTGCCCATTCTCCCGGCACCAATTAAAGCAAAATAAATTTTACCCCGTACCAATTCCGACGAATCACGACTTGGGACTTCCTCGCTGTTACCCAAAAGACTTTCATTAAAATTGGTTCGGGGTTTACCAGTCATAGCCGCGATCCTGAGGTTTAATTTTGCGTGTATTATAGATATCAGTTTTAGTTAGCATCTTTAAATGTTTCGGAATGTCTTTCCAGTTATCTCGTACTGCGCTTATCGTTTTGCCTGTTAAATTCCCAGACTGCTCTGATGCCAAAAACAATAGTAAATCGCGAACTTTATCCGGCGATACACCACCTTGGGTCTTCTGCTTTTTTGATGCCAAATAAAAATCTCTACCTACCTTACTTATGCCTGCTTTTAACACTTCCTCCAAAAGTCCGGTGTTTACGGCTCCTGGAGCCACCGCATTAACAAAAATATTATATTTAACAAGTTCAGCAGCCAAACTTTCGGTGAATCGCAGTATTGCCCCTTTTGAAGCACTGTAAGCCGAGAATCTGGGAAATGCACCATCACCGCCTCCGGAGAAGTTAATAATCTTCCCGCGCCACCTTTTTTTCATAAAAGGTATGACGAGAGCGCACATCTGCACCGTCCCTAACAAATTAACTTCAATTGCCCGTTGCCAAAGATCTAGATCCAATTCTTCCAGTTTGCCTATTGGTCCATAGATACCCGCAGCATTTACCAAAACATCTACCTGTGCGCCGAATTGATTTTTAATAAAAACACCCATTTTTTTTGCTTGTCTTCTATCCGAAACATCTGTTACCCTAATCTCAATCTTTGGAGATATTTTTCCCAACTCTTTTTGTTTCTTAAGTAATTTCTCCTTATCTCTTCCAAGAATCAATACATGCGCGCCTTCGCGTAAAAACCCTGCCGCAATTGCGCTGCCAATGCCACCGCTGCCACCGGTTATAATTACCTTTTTATCCGTAAACTTCTTTGTCATCGTCCGACTCCGATATACTTTATACCCGTTGCTTCAATTATGTTTCTTACATCCGCAAAATAATTCCTGCCGTCAAAAAATATTTTTGGGTCGATCAGCAACTTGGCAATTTTTCTAAATCCAAGTTTTTTTAATTCCGGCCAGGGGGTAATACATACAATTACCTGGCTTCCCTTCACCGACTCATATGGATCTGCAAAATAACTGAACTTATCTGGCGCAATTTCTTTGGTTATTTCACTTTTTTTGATCCACGGGTCGTAGAGATGAATTTTTGCGTCCTGTTGCAACGCTTCCCTGGCCAACCGAATCGGCAAAGAACGCACCAGCGTTGGCGTGCCGCTTTTGTAAGTCAGGCCAAAAAATGTTATGGTTTTACCTTTAAAAGTTCCCAAAAGGGGAGTAATTTTCCTAAAAACAATTTGACTGCGGTGTTTATTTTTTCTAATCACCGAATTTATTACCGGCAGGTTTATTTTTTTGGATTTACCTTCCTTGCGCAAATATTGCAAGTCCCGTTCCAGATGACCTCCGGAAAATCCCGCACTTGCATCCAGATATGCTTTTCCGCCAATTCGCTCGTCCGCATAGAGTGCTTTTGAAACCTCAACCACATCAGCTCCGACTGCCTCACAAATATCGGCAATATCATAAATGAAAGATAATGAGGTGGCCAGAAATGCATTGGTGGCATGTTTGATCATTTCGGATGAGACAATACTTACGGTGAGAATATTGGTCTTTAGTTTTCTGAAAATACGCATGACTTCCTCTTTGCGCTCCATATTATCTATCCCGATAACAATTCGGGAGGGTTGCATGAAACTTTTGACCGCCTCACCAAGGCGCAAATTTTCCGGCAGATACGCGTAGTCAAATCTGAAATTTTTTCGACTTGATTTGATCAATTTTGAGAGCTTATTAAAACTCCCAACCGGAAGTTGACTGGAAACAATTATGAAAATGCCATTTTTTAAGTAAGGCAACGATTTTTTAATTTGAACAAATACCTTATTCGGATTTGCATTATTTAATTTATCCACTGGTGTATCTATTGTCACCCAAATAGCATCACAAGTGGCTAAAAGTTTAAAATCTGTGGTGAATTTTAACTGTCCGGATTTAATATTTTTCCTGAGAATTTTTTCCAAATTTGGTTCTTGAAGCGGTAAGATTCCGCAGTTTAAGTTGTTGACAACTTCTTCATCCGCGTCAAATCCCACCACGAGATTTCCCAAGTCTGCTAAACAGGATGCATAAACCTCGCCCAAATGCCACAGACCAATGACTCCGATTTTCATTTATAGCCTTACATTCTCGCCTCTACCTGTCAATATTGCAAGCAGTGCATTAAATCGGTAAGATGAGCGCATGATTTTTGTCAGAGCGCCTTTTCGGATCCCTTTGGGTGGAGGTGGAACAGATCTGCCTTCCTACTATTCCAAATTCGGTGGATCACTAATTTCGGCAGCCATTAACCGTTACATGTTTATCACCGTAAACCGGCCGCTGTTAGATAAATTGATCCGGGTTAAATACACGCAAACGGAAATAGTTAACTCTGTTAAAGAGGTGAAACACGAATTGGTTAGAGAAGCCCTGCGCTTGACAAAGATCACCGATTCCATCGAAATTAATTCCATTGCCGATCTGCCTGCCGGCACTGGGATGGGGTCATCGGGAAGCTACTTAGTCGCACTTTTAAAAGCGCTGCACACTTTTAAAAATGAATATGTCGAAACGCAAGATTTAGCCGAGGAAGCGTGTACAATTGAAATAGACAGACTCAAAAGACCGGTGGGAAAACAGGATCAGTATATGGCAGCCTTTGGGGGGATCACCAAGCTGAAAATAAACAGGAATGGGGAAGTACAAGTAAAACAATTAGCGCTTGAGCCGGCTTTTGTCAGGGATTTAGAAAGCAGTCTGTTAATTTTTTATACCGGCATCCGGCGTGAGGGGAGTCTAATCCTCAAAAGTCAAAGTCAGGCAACTGAAAAAAATAATGAAAGAGTCATAGAAAGCCTGCATCTGATTAAATCCATCGGCCAAAAGATTGAAACGGCTTTGCTCAAGAATGATATTTACAGCTTCGGCAAGTTAATGCACGAGCATTGGACGAGCAAACGCAAACTCTCTGCCTCCATTAGTTCTTCGCGAATTGACCAGCTTTACGAATTAGGAATAAAAAATGGCGCTCTGGGAGGCAAAATTATGGGCGCCGGCGGAGGAGGCTTCATCTTGTTTTGCTGCTTGGAAAATAGAAATCAACTGAGAACAGAAATGAAAAAAGAGGGTTTGGCAGAACTGTTTTTTCATTTTGACACGGAAGGGGCAAAAGTTATTGCTGATTTCTAGCTGATATGGGTACTGAAACTATTCATCAAGATCCCCAGTTCCAAAGAAAAAAGACAGCGTATTTTCAAGACTTCATGCTGCGCCACCTCTCTCAGGCACGCATGTACAAAGAAAACGGACTATTGGTTGAAGAAGGTTCGAGAGGTTGGAGAAATGTGGCCAGACACCAACTTTTATCAGCAGTGATGACTGAAACTCTTTCAGAGTTGTTGGGCAGATCTCCTGAAGAAATAGATTGGCTAATAAATATATCACTAATTCACGATGTTGATAAACGCAGACAGCAGGAAAAAGTGTCAAAAGAAGCGGTAATTACACATGAACTCAACAGAGAGGAGAAACCACTTGTTGCAACAGGTTCTAATTTTACCGGTTTTGATACCTGGGAACTTTCTGAGTTTATTCTCCGCTATGTTGATTCGAGTGTTGGTGAAAATCCTAAACAAGATACTGCTGGTGTGTGGTTTGGCGCCCGCGATTCAAGACACTTACCTGACGTAGTAATTTTGCCATGGAGACAACGGATAGAGATGTTTAAGCAGAGTAAAGCAGAAGAAGGAGAGAAGGGGAGGCCTTTTTATGATATGACAACCTGGGAAAAACTGGAGGAGATTATGAAAACTATTGAAAGTAATTTGTTCTCTTTAATACTAGACAAAAATCCCGATCTGGCTGAAAGCTATACGAGCTCCTCTCAACTGACTGAACTCGTTGAAGACAGAATTCACGAAAAGATTTTAAATTCATGAATAAGGCCTTATTTCTCGACCGGGATGGAGTAATGAATCGGATGGTGAAATATCCTTCCGGTTGGGATTCGCCGCAACAGCCCCAGGATGTACGGCTCGTTGCTGATATAGAAAAAGTGATTTCCTGGGCAAATGCAAATAGTGTATTGGTAATAGAAGTTTCAAACCAGCCGGGCGTTGCCAAAGGAAAAATGTCCCAGGAAACTTCAGACGCAATTGAGGAAAAAATTCACTCATTTCTAGAAGAAAAGGCTGCTATTATCGATAAAACCTATATTTGTTTTCATCACCCGGAGGCTATTGTTCCCGAATTAAAGAAAGTATGTGATTGTAGAAAACCAAAACCAGGTTTACTGCTGCAAGCTGCAGCAGAATTTAAACTTGACCTGGAAAATTGTGTTTTGCTTGGCGACAAAGGTACAGACATTGAAACCGGAAAGAGTACTGATTGTACTACCATTATTTATATTCATACAGAAGACACTACAGATAAAGTGGAAGCAGCTACACAGGCGAAAGCAGACTATACAATAAAAAGAATCTCAGAAGTAGTACCGATTATTAATAATCTATTCAGATCAATTTGATTTTATCCTTAACACTTCGATATGCTTCATTAAACTGGTCGACTGTTTCAACTCCTCTTTGAGTAAACATCCATTCTGCAATTAATTTTGGTGGAATGGTGACAATATCCGCGCCGAGTGAAAACGCGGTTTCGATATGATCCACATTTCTGACACTACCGATAATTATCCGGGTGGCCAAATTGTGAGTTTCAAGATACTTGAGGGTGATTGATAAACTTGTTGCCGCATCGGGGATTTGTGCAAGCGCTTCTTTCTTTTTAATACCGCTTTTGACTAAATCTTTGACGAGTTGGTCTTTGGCTTCATTGCGGCGTGCCCAAAATAAACTGATGTAGTTGTCGCCCTGCGCTTGACTGGTTCGCAGGGCTTCAGCCGCGCTAACCAGTTGGCCAATACTTATGCCCAGTGTGGCATTTACCCGGATGCCTTCCCGGCCGAGCTTATAAATTACTTCAAAAGCTTTTTGGGGTTCTCGGGGATCCATGGGGATTTTAACAACCGCGTTCCCGGGAAATCTTTTTCGGTATTTTTTAGCCAGTCGTACCATTTCGCTTATGGTTAGCGTGGAATCCGGAATTTCAATTGAGATGGGGAATTTTTTTCCGGCAATCCGTATCATACTGGCAATATATTCGGGGATATTGAAAATTCCCTCCCGTTGTAAAATGAGCGGATTGGTGGTGGCGCCGCCCAGAATCCGCGCATCAAACCATTTTTTAAAATCAACAAGATTGGCTGAATCGTAAAAAATCCCGGATGAGTTAAGCGGTTGTCTTTTTATCATGACCACTTTTAATTCTTTCTTTTAAGTCATAAATGATTGCGTGGTGTAAGACTACATGCATGGCTTCAATCAGGGGAGTTGCGAAAGGCTCAGAATTTATGGGAATTATGATTAAAGCATCTGCCATTTCCTTCATGACACCACCATCAAATCCGGCAAAGCCAATAATTCTAGCCTTTCTTTTTTTTGCCAACTGCATGGCGGAGACTAAATTTTGCGACCAGGGGCCGGCTTCATCTCCCTGTGTAGTTCCTCCGTGGACTGAAAATCCCACTAAAACATCGTCCTTGGTAATCCATGACCTAAGTTGACCCGCAAATATGGAACTCCAGCCCTTGTCATTGACCCAGGCGCTGACCAGAGGGATATTATCAACCAAAGAAATTGCCTTAAATCCGAGGTTACCCGTGACCATGATCGTTTTAGCCAGATCCGCCGCAAAATGTGTGGCAGTTGAAGCCGAACCGCCACAACCCATGGTGTAGACGGTGCCGCCTCTTTTATAACAGTCAAAAAGCAGTTCTACTATTTTTTCGTACTGAGGGGAGTCGATAGAATCGAGCGCGCACTTTGCAATCAAACCGAAATACTTGCTCGGGGAGAACATTTCATCTGTCATGGACGACATAATAGCATAACCTGTACATTTATTGCCAATTGCTTCCTATGCGGATTTCATTCGAGTATTTTTATTACTCTTTATCTTCGTTGATTATCCCGGCCGACATTGGGTATCTCAAGTGGCAGAGGGGTGGTATCAGCAAAACTGAGATCAAATTTGCTGAGAATATAATCTTGTGTCTTCACGATTTTACTCCCACTGCTCACCCTCTTCGGTATGAATTTTGACCGGGAAAAACCAGGGGTGGCCTTCTTCAAACTTGCCGGCGATTTCAATCCTGCCGTCTGATTCAAACAGGCCGATAATGCCCTGATAATTTTTGCCGCCAATCGTTTCCTGTTTACCGATAATATGGCAGACCTCAATAATTCCCCCCGGGCTAGTTTCCACTCGGCGCCGCCAAATAAGTCGTTGGCCTTTTTTGAAGCGGATAAAGAGGATACGGGAGTTACCTTCCCATATTTCAAAAGCAGCAAGCTTATCGCGGTCGATATCTTTGTAGGCGTGTTTAATTCCTGAAGAATCAATTTGTTTTAAAGAAGTCCCATCGAAATATCTGGCTACCCAATAATATTGTTTGCCGAGCATTGTATTGCTAAGGGTTTGTTCCTAGCTTATGCTAGGATTACGACCCTTTGTGCCGCTATTCTTATTACTACTAGCAAGTTATTCATAAGATGCGGCCTTAAAGGATTTCTAGATTCTCTTCTAAAGTCCACCAGCCCTTGCCCACCGTAATTCTTCTGACCGGATCAGTTTTTTGTTCAACTTGTCCGTCAAGCGAGTGGGCGTAGTCAGTAAAATGGTCAAGTTCAATGCCAACTTTCTTTCCCGGCGTTTCTTGAATTATACGGATAATCCCTTCGATCGGAACCCCGTTGGGGGGATCGATCACAATTTTTACACTTTGTCCTATTGCCAATTTTTGATGCCTATTTGTTGCCATATACTTTTAATTTCCTGCCTTATGAGGAAGAATCATCATATTTCCAGGTAAATGTTTCAGAAGCCGTTGCGCCGCTGGCAGCTGTGCTTTCAATTTCGATCTGGTAGACGAAAAAGTCGCCGAAATCTCCCAGAGACGAGGTCGACCCGGGTACTTGTTTTGGTGAATCTGCAGTGAACTCAAATACATCAGTAGATTCATCTGCCAAACTGGAATGATCTTCGGTAGTTAACTGAGTGCCAGTCGTACCAGGAGTGCCGGTAGCCTGAACATAAAATCGAGCAGTGGCACCTTTGCAAGTCACCCCGGTGCCGAAGTTATTTGAGCCATCGGTGTACCATTTCAGGTTGTCGACCGTGCCGCCTTCGATGGCATCAAGCGAGAGCCGGGTTGACACCCAATAAGAGTAGTTGGTGCCCGCAGCCGGAATCAGGATCGAATTGGTGATGCTTCCGGTAGAATGTGCATCTTCAGCATTGGCGCGGGTGTTGATGCTCGTGATGTCTGTTTTAGTCGGGGAGTCCTCTGAACCGGTCCATCTGCGAATTGTGACTGTAGCTGCCATAAATTAGTTGAACTTATATAAATCTTAATCTGTTTCTACTATGCACGTAAATAATCACGCAAACACTTTCAAACCTGTGTATTTTTAATGTAAATTATCCGCAAATGGTTGTCAACCTGTAATTGTATTTCGTACATGTTTTCGGGGTTGAACCCCTAAATACAATTCATTATTATAAAACAGTATGCCATCTCGGTTTGTTGTGCGTAATTTAAGGAAAAATTCATACTATCATGCCTATAATATAGGTGTGGAAAACCGGAATATTTTTTTGGATCGGCAGGATTATAAAACATTTTTGTATTATCTGTTTATCTATATTTCTCCCCTGGAAACAGTGAAGGCACGCTATCCCGATTTGCCTCCCCGGCTGGCGCTAAAAAATCTCAGTACGGAGATAATTATGGTGGCATATTGCTTAATGCCAAATCATTTTCATCTGCTTTTAAAACAAAAAACAATAGAAGCCATATCGAAACTCATGAAACAAGTCAGTAATGGTTATACTACGTATTTCAATGTCAAGTACAAACGGGTGGGCTCATTACTACGCGGCAGGTACAAATCCATACTCGTAGAAAGTGACTATTTACTAGTTCAAATGACCCGGTTTGTTCATTTAAATCCGTTAGTTGCGGGGTTAGTTGCAATTCCGGGCGAGTATCCCTGGTCAAGCTATGTAAACCATATCGCCAACAGTGGAATTATAAACCAGTTTGGTTCTCTTACCGAATGGGAGAAATTCCATTTGGACCAAAATTCATACGAGCAAAATTTAATTAAAATTAGGAATTTAACTATAGATTAGTTAAACCGCTGTTGTGAAGTTAAAACCAATCAGAAGTACTGGAAGTACTCTTAAAAAATCCGCCAAAAAATCCAGCTACAAAATAAAACACCATGGGAATAAGCAACAATGCTCCCGCGAGCGTCATGGATAGTGACCACTCGAGTGGCAACACAAAAGCACGCGAAGCTACATCCTGTAAACTATAAAATTGAACCAGCGCTGATACCATAAATAAAATGACGCCTTTTACCTGGCGCTGCAAACCGGTAAGAGAAATCAACCAGGTAGTTCCTAAAAACAGACCGAGGGCTTTAATTACTACCGAAGTGGTTGTAAATGGGTAAAGGGTTAGACTGGCAGGAGTAAAAAAGTGGTAGGGAGTAGGAAATCTGTGGGGCAAGGGATTAGCGACCGCATCCAAAAGATAGCCAAACAAAAGGAGCCCTCCGACAATAAGTCCAATATGCTCTTTTTTCATACCGGGTTAGTGATCCCGCAACCCCGCAACACTACTTGAAATATTAAAAAAGACTTTGCGGGTCAACTATCTTGTATAAGGTAAACTTAATTTTATCATTTTTTTAAAAGTAATAGTCAAAATAACGATAATCGAAATTGGTTCTGTTTGACCATTCATTGGTGAAAGTATCATCGTTGCTTTGTTTTTTGTAATATTTGATCTCTCCATCGTTATCGCGCATGATGTACCAGTCGCCGTCTTTATTGACAAAGCCGAGGAAGAACGGAGATGATGCGTCGTCGATCCCGCTGATACTGTAGCCGTCACTCGGTATTTTTTCGGCTGGATCAATTTGGGTTCCGGTGACATCTTTAAGGGCCATCGTATTGGCACTACTTGGGGCACTTCCAAAAAAAGTCTCTCGAGCCCGTTTGGTAAAAATAGAAAAGACAAATAGCGATACTCCGACTGAACCAATCATTTTTAGAAATTGTCTGCGATCAAAGTCAAGCTTTGTCGTGTCAGAGTGGGATGGTGACATGAGCAGCGACTCATCTTTTTCAGAAACTTTTTTTGGAGACATAAGATACGATTTTCTTTTTTGTGGTAAAACCTGCAAGACAAAGTAAAGGGTCAAAGGCAAAAAAAAGACCGAACTAACGAGATGTGAGATATTTTTAGCATCTAAGATTCCAATTGCCGTCATAATAATGACCGCAATAAAGCAATAATAAAGCAGCATAGTGGCAAAAAAATCCTGAAATGGCCAATGGTAGTGGGAAAGAGGTGACACCTTTCTGAGCAGAGTACCAATGAAAAGGGCGCTAATCGGAAGAAAAATAAGCAGAGGAATAAATGAAGTTTGAACTCCGGCAATAGCTCCGGCAGTCAAAAAAACGGTTAACCCGAGACAGTAATAAAACAACCAAGTTTTCATTCTGAAGTATTAAGATTGATTTCTTCTACGAATCGCTTTGTTACCCACCCATCATTGTTTGATGAGGGTAGCATAATTTGGTACCAATTGCCGATTTTTTTTGTATACAAATAATTTTGGTCTGGTTCAAGTTGACCACTTATCGATGCCGAGTAAGAATTAGATTCGTAAACATCTGCCGTTTGCCATTCTTTTAAGAGTTTCACAAATCCAGTCTGAACCGCGGTATTGGTTACTACTTCCTGCTTTGATCCTAACACTTTTTGGTCTTTTTTTTGGGAAATCTCTGAAATTTCAGTTTCTAGCCTCGCAAGTTGTTTGGTAATTTTCGCCGCTGACTGACTACTAACTGTTTTTTGGAGTTCTTGGTTCAGAGTCATGATTTGGGATTCAGTTTTACGGGCTTGCTCATGCACATATCTACTTTCAAAAACCCCCATAATAAACAGCCCGGTAGCCAGGACTGCTATATAGAGGAGGATTATTTTAGTTATCTTGTGCATGGATTTTTTAAAGTCATCCTCCTACATTAAAGCTACACACTTTATAATATAATTATGATATAAATGCCAGGTCAAGTACCAGCTTAGCTCTTTCATCATCTATTTCACCATAAACACGGTAAACCCGGGATTTTCGTAAATGATAGAAAGGCGGGGAGTCTGCATCAGTTTCACCTTTTGGGAATTGGTGGTGACAATATACTTTATTGGCACTTCAGTCTGGTCTAGTACTTTAGTATTGCCGGCTAAAATTTCTTTTACTTGTTGCTCGCGCTTGCCATAGTCAATGCCATGGACCCACAGTTGCCCCGGATAACCCATGTAGACGCTTCTACCGCTTAAGCCGGAGACCGGATGGTTCGGCCACGGATCGATAAGGAACACGTTTGATACAGAAGTATTCTTTTTGACCCATTCAGCCAGAGCAATGCCATTGGTGTCATAGATCGTGTATTCCTGAGCGAGACTAAGCGTGATTGAAAGAAAGCCGGAAAAGGTAAGAGAAAAAAGAATAAAGAGTACCGTTGATTTACGTAAAAACATTATAATTCCTAAACTCCAATTCTTCCTAATCTCCTCTTTCCAAGAGGAGGAATACCCTCTCATTGTAAGAGAGGGCAGGGGTGAGTTAAAAATGAGACTGAGCACGTATCCGGCAAGAATTGAGAAAAAGAGAAACACCCAGGAGAAGAGTTTAATATTATCCCAGTCCCAGGGTTGGAACTGGACCAGGTTGGCGATTACAAACATGAGGATGGCGGGCACAAACCAGATCCGTTTGTCTTGTGCGAGTTTCCAGAAGCCGATTGCAGCTAGTGGAATTAACAGGCCGGTATTTTTAAACCAGAATAAAAGCAGATTGCTTTGGGCGTCTTTGGTCCAGCCGGGAGTGAACTTGAGAAATGAAGTGGTTGAGACTTGCTGTTTAAAATAAAAAAAGATAGGAATTAGGATGATGAAGAAACAGAAAACACCTGCCTGCCGGCAAGGCAGGGAAAACAGAAAAC
>Ga0209541_10003987_pt1 | contig 26579 bp, 30 predicted proteins | sample RifCSPlowO2_01_FD_184027 | JGI IMG/M metagenome (GOLD analysis project Ga0209541, IMG submission 184027) | Groundwater microbial communities from Rifle, Colorado - Rifle CSP2_plank lowO2_0.1 (SPAdes) (version 2) | ecosystem: Environmental > Aquatic > Deep subsurface > Groundwater | place... | reverse complement strand
CCCTGGAGCCGGGCCACGCCGTAACCGGTCACGTCCTTGACTTCCACCAGGGCAATCGTGGCCAGCGCCTTGTTTTTTTCGTGGACTGCCGCCATTTTCCGGTAATCGACGTCCATCAGGTTGTCGCCGTTCAGCATGATGAATGGCTCTTTGCCCAGCATTTCCTGGGCGGCCTTGACCGCGCCCCCGGTGCCCAGGGGTTTTCCTTCCACGCTGTAGGTTATCCTCGCGCCCGACGGCCGGCCGTTGCCAAAGTAGTGCATGATTTTTTCGTGCTGGTAGCCCACGCCTAACACGATTTCCTGCACGCCATGGTATTCCAGCCAGTCGATGGCATGCTGGAGGATGGGCTTGCCGGAGACCTCCAGCATGGGCTTGGGCGTTTCATCCGTCAGGGGCCTCAACCGTTCCCCCTTGCCGCCGGCGAGGATGAATGCCTTGTGAATCATGCTTTCCCCATGTCTTCTGCGAAGTCTTTGACCGAATAAGGCACCTGAGCCTGTTTGCGCTGGCATTCGTCCATCATCTCCCACAAGGACAGGCCGGCCTTTTTTGCGGCTCGCCAGAGCGTAAGCTGGCCGTTTTCGTACGCTTTCAGCGCATCTGCAAGGAACGATTTCTCCACGGATTTCATCATCTGTCGCCTCCAGAAGTTTATGGCCAGTAACCTATTAAAATTGCCTCTTAAGGCAATTGGACGGATTTAGGCTGCGTGTTTAATTATTTTAATGCCTTATAATGTGTTTATTAGCTATTTCTTTAATGTTAGTGGAAGCCAGATAAAAATGAATAGTCATTTTGCGCGGTAGGCGGGGTTCCATTCAATCGGTTACTGCAACGCCTTTTCGAGGTTTTTGCGGCTTTGTCGAAAGTCTTCGGCGGTGAGGGGGTTGGGCACGCCTTTTTCCTTGAGGCAGTCCATCATTTCCCATACTGTGAGACCGGCTTCTTCGGCGGCCTTGCCGAGGCTGGTCTTTCCCCGCCCGTATCTTTCGACGGCTCTTGCGAGTTGGTATTGCTTGATGCCAAGAGCCAGCATCTGCTTCAAAGCCGTGGTTTTAGCCATTTTTTCTTCCTTGGTCTTTTGTTCGATTATCTTGAGGTCCTCTTCAGGGAGCCTTACCGAAACCAGTTGGGTCTTCATTTTTTCGCCTCCTTCAATGCTTCGATTTTTTTGAATGCGTCGAGGATGAAATCCAGCTTATATCTTCCTTCTTCCTGGAGGACGCGGAGGGCATCCAATGCCTTCTCTGGCGCCAGCCTGTTTTTTTCGGCGAGGCCCACGATCAAGCCCGGCAACGTCGACCAATTTATTTCCAGCAGTTTCGCCGCGTTGATAGCTTGGCGGTCATCGACCAGAAAGAGATTGGCTTTCACTTGCAGGCAGAGCTTGAGGGCCTGTTCTTCACCTTCACCCAGGCAGAGTTCTTTCAGCCATTTTTCGATTTTTTTGTCCTTTAGCGCCGCAACTTTTGCGACCTTTATTCTTCCGGTTTCGACGGCTTCTTCGATCCTTAACGCATCCGCTTTTCCAGCGCGCTTGCCCGCTTCCACGGTTTCCTCGAATACGGCTTCAGGGATTTGGACTGCGAAGCACATGCACAGCGTTTGCAGGACCGCGGCCTTCGTGGCAAGGATCAGCGAACTGCTGTCCGATACCACCAGCCTATTTGTCATACAATATATTATAGTGTATACGAACTATAAATACTTTCCTTCCTCCCTTGGTGCTTGGCTATTTCACAGCAGCATTTCCGCCCGTTCCAGCTCGGCCGGGGTGTTCACGTTCAGGTACTTGCCCTGGAAGGGATACCCGTATAACAGCCCCTTTTGCGCCAGCAAGGGGAACAACTCGTTCTCCAGGCTGGTCATCTTCGGGGTGAGGTAGTCGAAAATCTGCGGCTCGAAGAGGAAGTAGCCGGCGTTGATGAGGTAGCTCTTGGCTTCCTGTTCCGGTTTCTGGATGAACTCGCTGACCTTCCCGCCCTGCAGCATCACGACCCCATAGTCCTTCGGGTTGCTCACGGTTGTCAGGGCGATGGTCGCGAGCGCCTTGTTCTGTTTGTGGAGTGCCAGCATGTCGTGGAGGTTCAGCGAGCAGATGGTATCCCCATAGGACACCAGGAAGGTTTCCTTCAATTGGGGCCTGGCCTTGAGCAGTGGGGCGATGGTCCCCTTCGATTCCCCTTCGGTCAGGAAGTCCACGTGATAGGGCAGCCGGCGCGCGCCCAGCACGTCGATGGCCTTGCGGTTGAACCCGTCGACATACACCAGGAAATTGCTGATGTGAAAGCTGTTGATGGCGTTCATGACCTGCTCGATGAGGGGCTTGCCCTGTAGCTCCATCAGGAACCGCGATTCCTCGGGTGCGAAGTGCTTGCTCTTCCCGCCCGCGAGGATGAGCGCCCGCCCTATCCGGAATTCGGAAAGCAGCTTGCTCAGCAGGGACTCGATGGCCTGGCTCCGGCTCCGGATGGTCGACCCATCCACTAGCCGGTCCACCTGGGTCAGGAGGTCCTTGCGGATGGTAATCGTAACCCGTTCCCTGCTCATACTAGCTCATACACTATATGCATCCATCACATATTTAAAGGTATTTTGCCTCAAAATGGCTATACCTTTGCTAATTGGGTGTCATTTCATGCGGATTGCGGTCATGGGTTGCGGCTATGTCGGCCTGGTCCTGGGCACGTGCCTCAGCGAGTTGGGCCACGAAGTCGTTTGCGTGGACGCGGTCAAGGAAAAAATCGAATCCCTTCGCCGGGGAGTTATTCCCATCTACGAGCCCGGCCTCCAGGAACTGGTGGAAAAAAACGCGAAGGCCGGGAGGCTTTCCTTCAGCTTGGACCTCGGAGGGGCCGTGGAAAAGTCGGACGTCGTTTTCATCGCCGTTGGAACGCCGGAGTCCGTGGACGGCGACGCCGACCTCCGGTTCGTCATCCAGGTCGCCGAAGAAATCGGGAAAAACATGAACGGCTACAAGGTCATCGTGAACAAGAGCACGGTCCCGGTTGGAACCGGCAGCCTCGTCAGGGACACCGTGACAAAGTTTTACGCGGGCGAGTTCGACGTCGTGTCCAACCCGGAGTTCCTCCGCGAGGGCTCGGCCATCAACGACTTCATGAAGCCGGACCGGGTCGTCATCGGCAACGGTTCAGTGGCGGCCGAGAAGCGCATGCGCGAAATCTACGCGCCCCTCGGCGCAAAAATGATTTTCACCGACGTCAAGTCCGCCGAGCTCATCAAGTACGCCAGCAACGCTTTCCTCGCGACGAAGATTTCCTTCATCAACGAGATTGCCAACGTCTGTGACCTGGTCGGGGCGGACGTGAAAAAAGTCGCGGAAGGCATGGGCCTGGACGCGAGAATCGGGCCCGCTTTTTTGAACGCGGGGGTTGGCTATGGGGGCAGTTGTTTTCCCAAGGACGTGAAGGCCCTGGCCAAGACCGCGGAAAAGGCCGGCTATGACTTCCGGATTTTGAAGGGGGTTGAGGAAGTCAACCGCCTGCAGAAAACCTTGGCCGTCCGGAAACTAGAGAAGGCCCTGGGAAGCCTTAAAGGGAGGCGGATAGGGGTTTTGGGCCTGGCGTTCAAGCCCAACACCGATGACCTGCGGGAGGCCCCTTCCTTGGAAGTCATCCGGGCCCTGAAGGCAAAGGGCGCCCTGGTTTCGGCCATGGACCCCGTGGCCGAGGAGGCCGCGAAGAAGGTGTTGACTGGCATCACGTACTGCGAGTCCGTGTACGACTGCGCGCAGGGGGCGGACGCCCTGTTGGTGTTGACCGAGTGGAACGAGTTCAAGGAAATCGATTTTCGGAAGGTAAAAGCCCTGATGAATGGCCGGGTAATCGTTGACGGCCGCAACCTTTACTCGCGCAAGCAAGTCGAGGCCGCGGGCTTCGAGTATTACGGCGTCGGCCAGTGAAGGCGGGAAAGCAATGGAGTTGTCCGAGCACCTGAAGAAGCAGAACGTCCCCGCGAAGCTCGCGCGCCTCATCCAGTTGTTCGCGCGCGAGGGGCTGGCCGTGCGCCAGGCGTTCCTCCAGGTAGAGGGCCTGTCCGACACCCGCAACGTGTACGGTGAGCAGCAAATGGAGCTTGACAAGTGGGCCGATGCCCACTTCATCGCGGCCCTGAAGGAAAGCCGGTTGACCCGGGAAATCGCTTCCGAGGAACAAGCCGAGGTCGTGGAAGGCGGGGGAGGGCCGTTCGCGGTCTGCATGGACCCCCTGGACGGCAGCAGCTGCATTGAAACCAACCTCGCGGTGGGCACCATTTTCGGCGTCCACAAGGACTCGGTTCGGAAGCCCGGAAGAGACCTGCTCGCCGCGGGCTATATCCTCTACGGTCCCCTCACTACCTTCGTGTACTGCGTGGCGGGCGCCGGCGGCGTGCACGAGTTCGTGGCCGACCCCAAAGGCAAGTTCCGCTTGCGCGAGGAGAACCTGCGCCTGGGTTCCAAGAAGATTTTCGGGCCGGGGGGGGCGAAATCCGAGTACCTGCCGGCGCATGCGCGGTTCATCGAGGGCCTGGAAGCCCAGGGCTATAAGATACGGTTTTCGGGCAGCTTTGTCGCGGACTTCAACCAAATCCTGCACTACGGCGGCCTCTTTACCTATCCTGCCACCCGGGAGGCCCCGCAGGGCAAGCTGCGCCTCCTCTTCGAGTGCGCGCCCCTCGCCTTCCTTTGCCTGGCCGCTGGCGGGGATGCCAGCACCGGCATGCAAAAGGTTTTAGAGGTTTTGCCCACCCAATTGTCGCAGAGAGTGCCGCTCTACGTGGGCGGCAAAAAGGAAATCGCCTTAGTTGAGCGCTGCTTTAAAGAGTAATTTAGGGAGTAATGGAGCGTCATCATGCATGGCAGACCTATTCCGGGGAACTACCTTTTCGAGGCCGTGAAAGACCTTGAAGCCATTGTCATGGCGGCCAATGCCCGCATCGCCCTGGTCATTCCCGGCATCCTCCGGGCGGCCAGGGACCTGGATTCGGCGGTCATCCTGGAGCTGGCCAAGTCCGAGTGCGACCTGGACGGCGGCTACACCGGCCTCACGCCTGAAACGTTCGCGGCCGAATGCAAGAAGGCCGCCAAGCAAGTGGGCTGGGATATATGGGCGCTGCACGCCGACCACCTGCCGGTCAAGAAGGGCTCGCAGGAGGAAATGGACAAGCTCAAGGCCTTGATTGACGCGCAAATCAAGGCCGGTTACACCAGCTTTGCGGTTGACGCCAGCTTCCTGTTCGACTTGCAGGGGAAAACCGTTGCCGACCAGCTCAAGAAAAACATCGAGTGCACGACCCACATGGTCAAATGGCTGCAGCAGCGCATGGGCAAGACCCCGTTTGGCCTCGAAGTCGAAGTCGGCGAAGTCGGCTGGAAGGACCAGCACGGCATGATCATCACGAAGCCCGAGGAAGCCACCACTTTCGTCAAGGCCTTGAACGCCAACGGCGTTTTCCCCCACGTGCTGGCCACTTCCAATGGCAGCACGCACGGCAACCTCTACGATGACCGGGGAATGCCCATCGAGCAGTTGTCGATTGACTTGCCGCGTACCCTTGAAATCGCGCAGGCCCTGGAGCGGCTGGGACAAAAGGTGCGCATCGCCCAGCACGGGGTAACGGGAACCCCGAGGCACCTGATTGCGACGCAGTTCCCCAAGAAATACATCAGCAAAGCCAACGTGGGCACCTTCTGGATGAACCTCGTCTACGACGTCTTCAAGGTATGCGAGCCCGGCCTCTACCAGGACATCTGGGACTGGACGCTCAAGGCCTATGGCGGGGAAGCCCGGAAGAAGGGCATGAAGTCCGACGTCGAGGTCTTCGGCAAATACGGCAAATTCGCCATCAAGGAGTTCTTTACGCGTATTTACAGCGTGCGGCAGTCCACGAAGGACACGATTGAAGCCGTTGCCTACAGCGAGGCCAGGATTTTCATGACCGCCTTCAACTCCCAGGGCAGCGCGGCCGCGGTCCGCAAGCTGATGACCAAGTAGTTTACAGGTTATTCCAATGAAAGCCATCATTCCGGCGGCAGGCTATGCTACCAGGTTGTATCCGTTGACCAGGGACACGCCGAAGGCCCTGCTTGAAGTCAAGGGCAAGCCCATCCTCGAGCACATCCTCTCCAAGATACGGGAAGTCAAGGCCATTGATGAAGTCCTCATCGTCACGAACGCCCGGTTCTACGAGAACTTCGACTACTGGCTGGAAGAGTTCCAGGAAAAGCACCGCGACTTCGGCGTGAAGATAAAGATAATCAACGACCACACCCAGTCCAACGAGGACCGGCTGGGCACCATGGGAGACCTCAAGTACGTCTTCGACGAGGAAAAGCTGGACGAGGACTTCATGGTCGTCAACGGGGACAACCTGTTCAACTTCTCGTTGAACGTCCCCTATGAGTTGTTTGAGTCGCAGCGAAAAGCCTCGCAAGGCAAGGTCTGCGCTGGAAAGCCCCTCGTGGGCCTGTATGGCGGGCTCTCCAAGGCAGAGGTGGCCGGCAAGTTCGGGGTGGTGGAACTCAACGGCAGCAACCTCGTCAAGGGGTTTGAGGAAAAGCCCCTCGAACCCAAGTCCAACCTGATTTCCACCGGCATCTACTTCTTCCCAAAGGCCGCCATTGGCCTCATAGGCCAGTTCCTGGCGGAAGGCGGGAAGGCGGACGCGCCCGGCTATTTCCTGGAATGGCTGCACACCCGCGAGCAAGTCATGGGCTTCGTCTTCAAGGACAAGTGGTTTGACATCGGTTCCTTCGAGCAGCTTGGCAAGGCCCGCGAGGAATTCAACGGGGGATGAAATGGCTGAAAGGGTTCTGGTTACGGGGGGAGCCGGCTTCATCGGCTCGCACCTGGTGGAGGGCCTGCTCGAAAAGGGCTTTGAAGTCCGCGTGCTCGACAACCTTTCCACGGGCAGCCGCCAGAACCTCGCGGCCGTGATGAAGCAAATCAATTTCCAGTCAGGCGACATCCTCAATGAGGACACGCTGGGACGGGCCATGAAGGGCTGCGCCTTTGTCTTCCACGAAGCCGCGCTGCGCTCGGTTCCTGAGTCCTTCAAGCGGCCCCTCGAATACAACCGCGTCAACGTGGATGGCACCTACACGGTGCTGAAAGTGGCGAAGGAAAACAATGTCCAGCGCGTGGTCTACGCGGCCTCTTCCTCCGCGTACGGCAACGCCGAAAAGATGCCGCTGGGCGAATCGCTTCTCCCCGGCCCGCTCTCCCCCTACGCGGTCTCGAAACTGGGAGGCGAACTCTATTGCCGCATGTTTTACGAGTGCCTCGGCCTTGAAACCGTGTGCCTGCGTTACTTCAACGTCTTCGGCGAACGCCAGGACCCCAGCTCGCAGTATTCCTCGGTCATCCCGCGCTTCATCTCGTCCGTGCTCGAAGGCCGCTCGCCCGTCATCTACGGCGACGGCATGCAGTCCCGCGATTTCACCTATGTAAAGAACGTCGTGGATGCCAATCTAACGGCTTTAAGGGCCGGGGAACGGGCTTGTGGCGAGGTCTTCAACGTGGGCCAGGGCAACTCCATCAAGGTCCGCGAACTACTGGACAAAGTAAATGCCTTGCTGGGCCGTTCGGTGAAGCCGGAATACCAGCCGCTCCGCCCGGGAGACGTGCTGCACACCCAGGCCGACATGGCCAAGACCAAGCGGCTGCTGGGGTTCACGCCCCGGCATTCCTTTGACGTGGGCTTGAAGCAAACCGTGGAATGGTTTGCCCGGGAGCCGCACCGGGGGGCGCGTTGACATGGCGGTTGGCAAGGCGAAGTGGATATTGGTTTCGGGGGGCGCGGGTTTCATCGGCTCCCACTTATGCGATTACCTGGTTGCGAGAGGCGAACGCGTGCTATGCGTGGACAACACTGTTACCGGCAACAAGCGGAACATCGCGCACCTCCTGGGCCATCCCCGGTTCAGGTTCAGGAAGCAGGACATCACCCGGCCCTTCAAGCCCGGCGTGAAACTAAGGCAAGTCTACAACCTGGCCTCGCCGGCTTCGCCGGTGGGGTATTACAAGAAGCCCCTGGAAACCATTCTGGTCGGTTCGTACGGCGTCAAGAACATGCTGGACCTTGCCCTCAGGAACCGTGCGCGCTTCCTGCAGGCTTCGACTTCGGAAGTCTACGGCGACCCAAAAGTGCATCCCCAGCGCGAGGACTACTGGGGCAACGTCAACCCCATCGGCTTGCGTTCCTGCTATGACGAGAGCAAGCGGTACGCGGAAGCCCTGGTCATGGTGTACCGGAGGCGCTTCAAGGTGGAGACCCGGATTGCGCGCATCTTCAACACCTATGGGCCGCGCATGGACCTAAAAGACGGGAGAGTCGTGCCGAACCTGGTCAAGCAAGCCGTTTTAGGCCAGCCCCTGACGGTTTACGGGGATGGCCGCCAGACCCGCTCCTTCTGCTTTGTCTCGGACCTCGTGAAAGGCCTCCACTCCTTGATGAACTCCCGGTTTCCCGGGCCCACCAACCTCGGCAACCCCGCCGAGTTCACGGTGCTCGCCTTCGCGAAAAAAATAAGGAAACTATCCGGCTCGAAGAGCCGAATCGTTTTCAAGCCGCTGCCCGAAGACGACCCGACCCGGAGGAAGCCGGACATCTCCAAGGCCCGGCGCGAACTCCGGTGGAGGCCAAGGGTTTCCCTGGACGAGGGGTTAGGGCTCACGATTGATTACTTCCGGCAGCAACTGGTGTGAGGTGTGAGGGCATTCCCATGGCGCTATCCGTCATCATCCCGGCCTACAACGAGGAAACCCGGATCCAGCCCTTTCTCTCCGAGCTTGTGGCCTTCAAGCGGCGCGCGGCCTACCCCGTCGAGCTCATCGTCGTCGACGACGGCAGCAAGGATAAGACGGTTGACGTCGTCAAAAAACTCGGCAAGGACGTCGTGCTGCTGCGCCACGAAAAAAACAGGGGCAAGGGCGCGGCCATCCGCACGGGCTACGCGGCCGCCAAAAACGCGGGTGTGGTCTTCATGGACGCGGACGGCTCCACTCCCGCCAGGGAACTCGACAAGATGGAGGCCGCGCTCCAGGCGAACCCGGTGGTCGTGGCTTCCCGCAAGGAGCCGGGGACGCGCATCGTGGTCTCCCAGCCCCTGCGCCGCATCCTGCTCGGGAAGGCCTTCAACTTCCTCGTGAACCTCTTGTTTCCCATCGGCTTTTACGACGCGTTATGCGGGTTTAAGGGCCTTTCCAGGCCCCTGGCCCGGGAACTGGCCAATGAGTTGGTCTCGGATGGCTGGATTTTCGACGTCGAATGGCTGTACCGCCTCAAGCGCAAGGGCTACCAGCTCAAAACCATTCCCATTGAGTGGGGCCACGTTGAGGGCTCTAAGATGCGGCTCGGCCTCAACAACCTCCGCATGCTCTCCGACCTGGTCGAGTTGCGGTTGAAAATCTGAACGTCTACCAAACATTACCTACGTGGCCGACTTTTCTTTTTTCGAAGCGACCCGAAACGCCTTCGTTCGCTGGCGGCTTCAACCCGCCTCAATTCGTCCTTGAACTCTTGAGTAGTCATTTTTGGGTCTTTTATAGTCCCAAATAATTCCATTATCGAGCGCGCTTTGACCACTTGCACCACCAACTACTTTAGGCACGAAGTCGCATTAAAGCCTACAGTCACCGCAGCATCCGCTTCTTGAACCGCTTGGCTATCCCTTCCGTTGGTACACGTACGCGTACCGGTAGTAGTCGTTGTAGCGCGACTCGAACTCGAAGGTCTTGACTTTATCGTACTCGTCGAGCACCCATTGCTCGGCTTCCGCGTTCCGCGCGGGGTTCAAGGGCTCACCGGTGCCGGAGAAGTCCACCACAAACCAGGGTTTGAACGCCTGGAGGTCCGCCTTGATTTCGGCCTGCATCCCCTGGAATCCCTGCGGTGAAAGGAAGGGATAGTAGATGTATTTCGTGGCCGGCAGCCGTTGGGCGAGGAAGTAGACTTCGGGGTCATCGTGCACCACGAAAATCCGGTCCCGCTGCGTGGAATTCGCCTGGAGGAAGGCCGCGACTTCTTTCACGCCCTTGAACTCGTCCTTGCCCACCAAGCGGAGGGCGACGAAGGCGTTCAAGGCCAGGACCAGCAACAACGCGAGGAAGGCCACTTTTTTCAGCCGCGGATAATGGTTGCCCATGATTTTCATGACCACGCCCGCGGAAATGATGGCCGCCGGCGGAGACAAGGGCAGGAGATGGTGGCAGCAGCCCACGAACGGAAAGAGGTTGGGCAGGGTGGAAAGCAGCCAGGCAAACAGGATGACGCGTTCCCAGAATGCCGAGTCGAAGGGGTTCAAGCCCTTCCTTGCCGCCCAGTAAAAGCCCAGTGGCGTGAAAAAGAACAACAGCAGGGGCACCGCCAGGTACTCGGCTTTGAGGCCTGGGTTCGACAACAGCCCCGCGTTTTCCACGGCATAGGAAAGGGTCTGTTGCATGAGGGCCGGCAAGGCATTGGACAAGGCATAGGGCAACAACACCAGCAGGAGCGGCGTCGCCAAGCCGGCCACGGCTGCCAGGGTCTTGAGGGAAACCAGGTGCCGGGTCTGCCGGTAGGCGATGAGGTAGGCCGCGGCAACCAAGACCATGGCGGCCACGAAGACCAGGAGCGTCTGCTTGAACACCAGGGTGAAGCCCAGGGCGAGGCCCAACCAGAGCAGGTCCAGGGGCTCGCGTCGTTTTTCGGCCACCACCCGGTGCAGGGCCAGCACGGACAGCGCCGAGAAGAAGGCCGTGAACGGCTCAATCACCGCCCAGAAACCGTAGAAGACCGGCAGCCAGACCGCGTGCAGGACCACGGCCAGGGCTCCCGTCCAGGCGTCGAATATTTTGCGGGCCAGGAAATAGATGGCTAGGAGGGTGGCCGCGTTCACGAGCACGGCCAGCAAGCGGCCTGCCAAGAGGAAGTCCATGCCCGCCAGGTCGAGGCCCAGGCCGGAGCCAAGCAGCCGGTAAAAGCTTCCCAGCACGAAGAAAATGCCGGGGCTGTGGATGTCGAAGAAGTCCCGGTACGGCAGCAGGCCCTGGCTGGCCAGCCAGCCGCCGGTCACGAAGATGCCTTCGTCGGGGAACGGCCGGGCCTGCAGGAACCCCAGCGAAAGCAACACGGTTGCCGCGGCGGCAATCAAGGGAACGAGTCCAGGGTGCAAGCGGGGCAGGGGCATGGTTTCACGATTGTCCGGTTTACGCCTTTAAAAATATATGCAATGATTATTTAGCTTATTCTGCTGTTATTTGGGGGTTAACGGGATTTTATGCCGAAAACCGTGGCTGTCATGGGGCTGGGGTATGTGGGGCTGCCGGTGGCCTGCCTGGTAGCCAAAAAGGGCTTCAAAACCCATGGCCTTGAACTCAATCCCAGGGTGGTAGACCAGGTCAATCAAGGCAAGAGCCACATCCGGGACCCCGCTTTAATCAAGGCAGTCAAGGCCGTGAAAGGGAAACTGCTTGCCACCGGTGACGCGGGGCTCGCGCTTTCAGGGGCGGACATCGTCCTGGTCTGCGTCCCAACCCCCGTCACGCAAGACAAGCACCCCGACCTGGGCTTCGTGGAATCGGCTTGCCGGACCCTTGCCCGGCATCTCCGGAAAGGCATGCTGGTCGTCATCGAGTCCACGGTGTATCCCGGGGTCACGGATGAAATCGTGAAACCCCTGCTCGAGCAAAGCGGCCTCAGGGCCGGAAAGGATTTCGGGCTCGTGCACTGCCCGGAACGCATCGACCCCGGCAACCAGGAGTTCGCACTTGAAAACATCCCACGGGTCGTCGGCGGCGTCGACGAACACTCGACGACCGAGGCCGTGAAATTCTACCGGAAAATCCTGGCGGCCAGCGTAACCCCCTTGAACTCCATCAAGGCCGCGGAAGCCGTGAAAATCATGGAGAACACCTTTCGGGACGTGAACATCGCGTTCATCAACGAGATTGCGATGTCCTTTGACAAGCTCGGCATCGACGTCTTGGAGGTCATCAAGGGTTGTTCCACGAAACCATTCGGCTTCATGCCCTTTTATCCCGGGCCGGGAGTCGGGGGAACGTGCATCCCCAAGGACCCGTATTACCTCATCGAGCGCGCACGGGAAAAGGGTTTCGAGCACCGGTTTGTCTCGCTGGCGCGCTCCCTGAACAACGCCATGCCCGTCTACGCGGTTTCCCTCGTCGAGCAACTGCTGGCCAGCCTCGGCAAACCCGTTGAAACCGCCCACCTGGCCCTTTTAGGCCTTTCCTATAAGGCGGACGTGGATGACGTGCGGGAGAGCCCGGCCCTGGAAATCCTGCGCTTGTTGTCCGCCAAGAACAAGTCCCTCAAGGCCTTCGACCCGTTCGTCCCCGGCAAAAGCAATGTCCGTTCCCTCGAAGAAGCCGTGCAGGGAGCCGACTGCGTCCTCCTCGCCACCAACCACCGTTCCTTCGTCAAAAGCCTTTCCCCCCGGCAACTGAAAGCCTGGAACGTGAAAGCGGTCTTCGATGCCCGCAATGCCCTGGACAAGGAAGGCATCCTTGCCGCCGGCATCCGGTACAAGGGCATCGGGAGGTGAGACTAGACATGGACGGCGAGTTCGACGATTTGTACCAGCGCACGGCGAAAGGCGCCTTGTTCAATTACGTGGCGGCCAACGCCGGCATCCTCCTGCAGTTCCTCGTGACCCTGGTCCTCATCAAGTTCCTGCCCGTGGACGAGTTCGGGATTTACTCGTTGTTCTTCAGCACGGTCACCTTCCTCGGACTGGTTTCGGGAGCGGTCCTCTACGCGCTGGCCCGGTTCATCCCGGATTACATGGCGAAAAAAAACTACCGCTCCGCCAAGGACCTCTTCGGCTTTTCAGTCAAGCTCACCCTTGCCAACGGGTTGCTGGTGCTGGTGCTGCTGGGCCTGTTCCCAGGCGTCTTCAACGCGGTGTTCAAGAGCACGGGCTTCCACCCCCTCTACGTGTGGCTCTTCGCCTTCATCAACTTCGTCCAACTCCTCACCGGGGTATTCGACTGGACGCTCAACGCGCTGCTCCGGCAAAAGCCCCGCGCCGTCATGCGCGTGTTTTACACCGGGTTCGTCCTCGTGTTCGCGTTCCTGGCCCTCTCCCAAGGCCTCTCCGTGACCGGGCTGGCCGGGTTGACGGGGTCGACTGGGCTCACCGGGCCGGTTGGGCCCCTGGGCACCGTACTGGCCGTCATCCTCGCCTCCAGCCTCCTGACGGCCTCGATAGGCTTCCTCTCCCTGAAATCCGCGCTCCTCGACCTCCCCGACCTGGGCGCGAAGTTCTCGGACTTCAAGCGCGTGCTACGGTACGGGGCCTTCAGCCAGCTCAGCTACCTCGGCGAACTCGTCACCAACCTCACCATCGACAACCTCCTCATCGGCTACTTCGCCGGCACAACCGCCATCGCCTGGTACTCCTTCGGCGTGAAAATGCCCCAGGTGCTCATGGCCTATTCCCCTGCCGTGGTCTCGGCCCTGGTCGTGTTCCCCTCGGTCGTCAAACGCTTCACCCAGTCCAAGAACCTCGGCGAACTCGAATACTTCTTCCAAGCCTATTCGCGGTTCACGGCCTTCTTCGTCTTCCCCACCCTGCTGGGCCTCGTCCTGCTCGCGCCCCAAACCATTCAATTCGTGTTCGACCCCAAATACCTGGTGGCCGTCAACGTCTTCATCGTGGCAGCCGTCTCCCACGGCCTGCTTTCCTTCCGGCACTCCATCGTCAACATCTACAACACGATTGAACGCCCGGAAATCGGGCTCTACGCGAAAACGGTTTTCCTCGTCACCACCGCGGCCAACGTCCTCCTCCTCCAGTCCGGGCAAGGCATCCTCACGGTTGCCTTGGTGAACGCGGCCGGTTTCCTGGTCATGATGCTCCTCGAGTTCTTCCTCACCCGGCGAAAAGTCCGGCTCCGCATCCCCTTCCGCGATTTGAGTGCGACCCTCGCGGCCACCCTGGGCATGGGCTTGTTTGTTTACCTGTTCAGGGACCAGGTCCATTCCCTGTCCAGCCTCCTGTTCCTCGTCCTGGTGGCTGCCGGCGTTTACGCCGCGGTTTCCCTCTACCTGAAGCCCTTTCCCCGGCAGGACGGGCAGTTGTTCGCCCGCATCGGCCGCGTCGGCCGGTTCCTGCAGGCCTTCGCCCGGCCGGAGGCAAAGCCATGAAAGCCGTCATCCTCGCGGGAGGAAAGGGGGAACGGTTGAGGCCCCTGACCCAGGACACGCCCAAAGTCATGCTGCCCGTGGCCGGCAAGCCCCTGCTTGAGTGGCTCGTGGAAGGACTGGTCCGGCACGGCATCCAAGACCTCCTCTTATGCGTTTCCCACCAGCGCGAAAAAATCTCCGACTACTTCGGCTACGGGGAACGGTTCAAGGCCCACATCACGTACTCGGTGGACCCGGAATTCCTCGGCACCGCGGGCAGCGTCCGGCAACTCGAATCCCAGCCAGGGGAAACCTTCCTTGTCGTCTACGGCGACGTCGCCAGCCGACTCGATTACTCCAAGCTCATCGCCTTCCACCAGGAACACGGGGGCCTGGCCTCGCTCGTCCTCCACCCCTCCGACCACCCGGCAGACAGCGACCTCGCCGAACTCGACTCCCAAAACCGCATCACGTTCTTCGGCCGCAAGGCAGCTGCCGTGCTCGGGGGTCTCACCAATGCGGGCTGCTACGTCCTGGAACCCGCCATCTTCAAGGGCATTCCCCATGCCACTCCCCTGGACTTCGGCCGCGACGTCTTCCCCGCCCTCGTGAAGGCAGCCGCAAAGGGGGCCAGTAAACCATTATATGGCTTTGTTTCAACAGACTATATGCGGGACATCGGCACCCTCGAACGGTATAAGCAGGTAAAGGAGGAATTCGGCCTTGATCGCCAGTAGGACGCCCTTGAGGATAAGCTTTTGCGGTGGCGGCACCGACTTCAAAGACTATTACGCGAGGCACGGCGGCGCGGTCCTGAGCACGGCCATCGACCAATACGTTTACCTCATCGCCAACAAGCGCTTCGAGAAAGGCATCCGCCTCGGGTACTCGCAGACCGAAATCATCGACCGGCGCCAGCAGGTCAGGCACCCGTTGTTCAACGCCTGCATGAAGGCCGCGGGCATCGACTCCGGCATCGAACTGCTTTCCCTGGCCGACATCCCCAGCAAGGGCTCGGGCCTGGGCAGCAGCAGCTCCTTCGCCGTGGGCCTCCTCAACGTCCTGCACGCCTACCAGGGGAAAAAAAAGCCAGCGCGGTCCCTCGCCGAACAGGCATGCCACGTCGAAATCGGCCTGCTCCGCGAACCCATCGGCAAGCAGGACCAGTACGCCGCGGCCTTCGGCGGCCTCAACCTCTTCGAATTCAACCCCGATGAAACGGTTTCCGTGCATCCCGTGCGCTGCTCGAAGAACTCCCTGCGCGAACTCGACGCGAACCTCCTGCTCTTCTTCACCGGCCTCACCCGCGACTCCAAGAGCGTGCTCGCCAAACAGAAAAAGAACACGAAGAAAAACCTCGTGTTCCTGCACCTCCTGAAGGCGCTGGCCTACGACGCCTATGATGCATTGCACGCCGATGACCTCACGCGGTTCGGGAACCTCTTGCACAAGAACTGGCTGCTCAAGAAGCGGCTGGCCGCCAACGTCTCCAACCCCTTGATTGACCAATACTATGCCCGGGCCCTCAAGGCCGGCGCGGTGGGCGGCAAAATCTGTGGCTCGGGCAACGGGGGCTTCCTGGCCTTCTACTGTGAGAAACGCCGGCAAAACGCCTTGCGGCAGGCGTTAAGGCCGTTGAAGGAAACGCCGTTCTCCCTGGAAGAAGGGGGGAGCCGCATCGTCTACGAGGAGGACTGAACATGGTTTCAACCCAAGCCTATTTAGAGAACCTGAAAAAGGTCATCGACGGCCTGCCCTGCAAGGACATCGATGCCTGCATCCAGGCCCTGCTGCAGGCCTGCCAGGCAGGCCACCAGGTCTTCGTCTTCGGCAACGGAGGCAGCGCGGCCACCGCCTCCCACGTCGCCAACGACTTGAACAAGGGCTGCCTCCTCCCCGGCAAGCCGCGCTTCAAGGCCATCTGCCTGAACGACAACGTTCCCCTGATGACCGCGTGGGGCAACGATTCAAGCTATGAAGACATTTTCGTCGAGCCCTTGAAGAATTTCCTGCAAAAAGGGGACGTGGTCCTCGCGATTTCGGCGTCCGGCAACAGCCCCAACGTCTTGAAAGCCGTGGAGTACGCCAAGGAACGGGGCGCGAAGACCGTCGCCTGGACCGGTTTCGGCGGCGGCAAGTTGAAGCCGTTGGCCGACCTGAGCATCGTCGTGCCCAGCCACGAGTACGGCCCCTGCGAGGACCTGCACCTGGTGCTGGACCACCTGATGATGCAACGCATCAGGGAATTGATGTAGATGAACCGCGCCGTCTTGAATCGCGCTGTTTTCCTGGACCGCGATGGCACCATCAACGAGGAAGTCCACCTCCTCCACGAGCCGGCCGCGCTCCGGCTGCTGCCCGGCGCAGGCAAAGCCATTGCCGTCCTCAATAAGTCCGGTTTCAAGGTGCTGGTCGTCTCGAATCAGCCCGTGGTGGCGCGCGGCCTGTGCACGGAAAAAGAGGTAAGGGCCATCAACGACCGCCTCCGGAAGCTGGTGGCAGGGGAGGGCGGGAAAATCGATGGCTTCTACTACTGCCCGCACTCCACCCTGGCCGAAGTCGAAGCATACCGGTTGGACTGCGATTGCCGCAAACCCAAGCCAGGCATGCTAAAACAGGCAGCCAAGGCGCATGACCTCGATTTACGGGCTTCCTATCTGGTGGGGGACATGGCCCGCGACATCCTGGCCGGAAAAGAGGCGGGCTGCACGACCCTTCTCGTGAAAACCGGGCACGCTGGCCTGGATTGTCAGGCCGAAGCCAGGGCCGACTTCGAGTGCGCGGATTTGCCGGCCGCCGTTGCCTGGATCGTGGGACGTGAAGGAAAATGAGCGTCAGCTTCCTTATTCCCGCGCACAACGAGGAAAAAATAATCGCCCACGCCCTGCGCCGCCTCGCGCAGCTGCGGGAAAGCGTTCCCTCCCTCCAGGTCCTGGTGGGCCTGGACGGCTGCACGGATGGCACCGAAGAAATCGTGCGCGGCTTTTCCTTCGCTGACACGGTGGTTTTCCGCGAGCGGCAAGGCAAGCACCAGGTCATGGAGAAACTGGTGTCCCTGGCCCGGCACGAAATCGTTTGCGTGCACGACGCCGACTGGGTGTTCGACTGCTCGGCGGAGGAGTTCCGGAAACTGGTAACGCTTTTCGCCGACCCAAAATGTGGGGGCCTCGGCGACTGGTATTCCACGACCTACACCCCGCAACGCATGCGGGAGAACAAGGACCTTCTTTTTTTGGGGGATGCCTGGAACACCCTGTTCCTCGCCGAGTTCCGCTACCGGCGTTTCGTCGAAAAGCGCGCGGGCAAGGACGTGGTCAGCCCCAACCCGGCCTATCCGTTCTTCGTGAACTTTTTCCGCAAGAGCGCCATCGGCGCGCAGCAAACCCTGGCCGATGACGCGGAGCGCTTGTACCAGCTCCAGGCCAACGGCTTCGACGTCCTCACCTTCGAGCCCGAAAGCCGGCCCTACTTCAAGGTCTGCTGGGAACGCATTGGGTGGATGGATTACTTCCGACAACGCAAGCGCGGCTTCCTCGCCAAACGCCAAGTGAACCAGTTATACGGCCAGTATAAGGCGAGCCTGGCCGGTTTCTATGGGCCGTTGTTCGGGTATGGCTTGAGCCAGTTGCCCCGCGTCCATCGGTTCAAAGCAATTCTCGGCTTTTTCTGGTGGTGGGTGCTGGCAGGCCTGGCCATGGCGGCCGCGGCCTTCAGCCAGGCCGACACCAAGACAGGATGGAAGCTGCGCTACCGCCGCTAGCCGGCGGGATGCGTTTCACAACCGGTAATAGGCCTTGTACCAGTCAATGGTTTCCCGCAGCCCCTGGTCAAGGGAGTAACGGGGTTTCCAGCCCAGCACTTTCTTTGCCTTCCGGTTGGAGAGCCACTGCGCGGGGATTTCGTTTCTCGCCTCGTTGAGGATGTGGGGTTTGACTTTCTTGCCGCACAAGCGGATGATGCGCGTGAACAACTCCAGCACGCTCACTGGCTTTCCCGAGCCGAAGTTGAAAGCGTTCCCCCGGACTTCCCGGCGGTGCAGGTTTTCTCCCAGGAGCAGGTACGCGTTCGCGATGTCCTTGACGTACACGTAGTCGCGCTTTGGTTTGCCATCGCTGCGGATGACTGGAACCTCGTTGTGCAGCACCCACTTGATTACGCCGGGCACGATGCGGCTCAGGTTCAGGTCGGCGCCCCCAAAGGTGTTGGCGTTCCGCGTGATCGAGACCGGCAAGCCATAGCTGGTGGCATAGCCTTGCGCGAGTACGTCCGCGCAGGCCTTGGAGGCGTCATAGGGGAACCTTCCCAGGAGGGGACTGTCCTCGGTGTAGGGCAGCTTTTTCTGCACGCCATAGGCCTTGTCCGAGGAGGCCACGATGACCCGTTCCACGCCGGCTCCCTTCCTTGCCGCTTCGAGGATGTTCCACGTGCCCTTGATGTTGGACTCGAAGGTCGGCAGGGGGTTCCTGTTGGCTTGCTCGACGAAGGCCTGGGCCGCCAGGTGAAAACAGCTGTCAACCCCGTTAAAAGCCGTTTCCACGGCCTTGTAGTCGGTGATGTCGCCGGGTTTCACGTCCAGCTTTTCCCGGATGCCCAGGGCATCCATGGAGCAGGCAAGCCCGGGCTGCCGCACGATGGTTCGCACCTGGGCGCCTTGTTCGAGGAGGCCCTTGGCCACCCAACTGCCGATGAAGCCGTCCGCTCCCGTGACCAGCACCTGTCGTCCTTGCCAGAAGTTTTTCCCGGCCATCTACGGCCACACCTTCCACTTGGCTTTCCCGGTTTCCCACAAGCTGTTCAGCTTCATGTAGTCCTTGAAGGTGTCCATGCACTCCCAGAATCCCTTGTGCTTGAACGCCATCATCTCCTTCTTCTGGGTCAGCCGCTCAAAGGGCTGCCGCTCCAGCACCTCGTTGTCCTGGATGTACTTGAAGACCTTTTTGCCGAAGACGAAGAAGCCGCCGTTGATCCAGTGGTCGAGCACCGGCTTTTCCACGAACTCGGTAACGTGGTTTCGGCCGTTGATTTCCAGCAAGCCGAACTGGCTGGCCGGCCGCACGGCGGTCACGGTCGCGGTTCTTCCATGCCGCAAGTGGAAGGCCAGCAGTTTTCCGGGGTCCACGTCGGACAAGCCGTCCCCATACGTGCAGAAAAAATTTTCGCCCTCGATGTAGGGCCTGGCCCGTTTCACCCTGCCGCCTGTGTTCGTTTCCAGGCCCGTGTCCACGAATTCGATGTTCCACTGCCGTTCATGCCTGAAATACCTGCGGATGGCCTCTCCCCTATACCCCAGGCAGAGCACGAAGTCCTTGAAGCCGTGGTGGGCATAGGATTTCATGAGGTGCCAGAGCACGGGCTTGCCGCCGACTTCCAGCATGTGCTTGGGCGAGCCATTCGAGGGGCCCATGCGGGTGCCCTTCCCCCCGCAGAGAATCAGGGTTTGCAGGTCCATGGATAGGCCCATGGATAATAGGCTGTCTCTTACTGTTTTTAAAGGTTTTCAAGCCCATTAGCGTAATGCCCGTCCATGCACCCGGCATCAGCCTTATACTGGTTTCCCGGAACGAGGAACGGCATGCCCCTGCCTTCTTCAAGGCCTTGCAGCGGCAGACCCGTAAACCCGAGGAAGTCATCCTCGTGGACGCCTTCACGGACCGCATGCCGGAAATCGCGGAGCCGTTCGTCGACCAAATCGTGAAAGCCCTTCCTCCCCCGGGGCGGGACAACGCGGGCTTCAAGCGCAACATCGGAGTCCAGCACAGTTCCAGGGAAATCGTGGCGTTCACGGACTTCGATGCCGAGCCCAGACCGGACTGGATTGAGGCCATCCACCGCTTTTTTGCCTCGCACCCGGAAGCCAAGGTCATGCAGGGCCAGGTCCTGATTCACTCCCAGGACGGCAGTGAGCGCGGCATCTTCGCCTCGGGCCTCGCCGAACGAGGCGAGTTCATCAACTGTTGTAATGCGGCCTTCCACCGTGAGGTCCTGGAAAAGAACCCGTTCGTGGAAGACATTTACTGGGATGACGTCGAGCTGGGCTACCGCTTGCGCGGCAAGTACCCGGTCTTTGGCTGCAGAGACGCGAAAGTCTGGCACTTTGGTCCCCTGGAAAAGTCGGGGGCCAACCAGAGCCTCTGGAAGCAGTGCCTGCGGGGAAGCCGGGGATACGTGCAGCTCATCCGGAAATACCATAACCTGCACTGGATTGCGAGGGCGGCCTACAACATCTTTTACCCGCTTTCCTGGCTGCAGTTCAAGAAATTCGCGTTCCTCTTCACGGCCTTCTGGTTCGCGTGGTACGAGGAACTGTTCGGGGCGAACCGCGGGGATTAGGGTCGGGAGGAGGTCAACGGCTTCAACCGGCATGGTAGCCGAATTTCCGGTCATGGGCTTTGTGGTCGAGGACTTCGATCAACAGGGACATCACGTCTTCCTTGGTTCCCCGCATGGTGTAAACCAGCCGCCAGTTGGAGTCGAGGTTGAGTTTCCACAGGTTGTTGACCTGGTATTTGTCGAAGTATTCGCGTGGAATCCGGTTTCGCGGGATGTGGTCGCCGTACTTGAAGTCGAATCTCAGTTTCGCGATGCCGTTGCCGATTATCTTGACTAAATACTTTTCTTCACCGTTCCCGTCCATAGCTTGCCTGTCGAGTTCCTCGCAGTAACGGTCGAATTCCGGGATGCCCTTGGTGCGATACAATCAGTATTCCTTCCCCTTGTCGACGAGTGCGTCGAGTGTGGGGTTCGTAGCAATCCACATGACCTTGTTGTCTTTGGTGAAAACGATTTTATGGGATTTTTCCAGGTATTCCAGGATCAGTTTGAAGGTCTGGTACTGGACCTGCTTGGGAAGGCTCTTCCACAGCTTCATGCGGCTGGGATAGTCTTCCGCGTCCTGGATGGCCTGCTCCACCATGAGCACGGTGTCCAACCGCGGAAAATGCAGGGTTGTTTCCAAGGAGTTCACGCCTTCACCACTTGTATATACTTATACAATTCACCTATTTATTGGTTTGGATTGCTCGCCGAAAACAAGTCGCTACTCGTCCTTTCATGCTCCCAGCTTGGCCCTGAAATGCCCTAGGAACAGCAGGGCGCCCAAAAAGCCGAGGAGGCCGTGCACCAGCAGGGCTTGTTTCTTGCGTCCTTCCAGCCTTGGCAACGGGTAGACGTAGGGCAGGAAGGGCAGGAGATACCGGGCCTCGATGACCAGGCTTGAGGCGAACATGTACGCCGAGAACCCGGCCAGGACGGCGAAGCCAGCCAGGTTCGTGCGCGTGCGCCGCGCCAGCAGGGCAGGCAGCAGGAAGTACGCCGACAAGGGCAGCGTGATGGAGAGGTTTCTCCACGAGGGCTGGAGCAAGTTCCCGGTCACGAGCGTGGCAAGGTAGAGGAAGCCGCCGAGGAAGGCCAGGCCCAGTGCGGCCAGCACCAGCCGGTTTTTTTTCTCGAGCAACCCGGAGCGGGCCGCGCACCAGAGCAGGTACGGCGCAGTGGCCGCGGCGGCGTTGACCTTCGTGAAGGCCGCGGCCAGCGCCGGCACCACCGCCCACCGCTTTCCGGCATTGACGAGAGAACCGGCCAACAGCACGAAGGCGGCAGCCAACAAATCAGGGTAAAAGCTCACGCCATAAATCAGGGAAACCGGGTTCAAGGCAATCAAGGAGAAGCCCAGCCACCGGTTGGGCAGCGTCCCGGCAAACCGGTACGCTGCGAAAACATAGAACAGGTTGATCAGCAGCAGGTATAAGCGCTCCTGCCCGAAGAAAACCAGCGCGCCCAGCACGTGGAACAACGGAGTAGGCATGTAGCCGTACACGTTCACGCCGGCATGGATGTCTTGCACCACCTGCAAGTGGAACTGGTAGTCGGTCAAGGCGTTCTCCGGGAACAAGGCAAGGTAAGCCGCCCGCACCAGGACCACCATAGCCCCCAAGACCAATGCTTTTTGGGTTTCACCCAGTGCTCTCCACGTAGCCATCATGCAGCGGCCTCCGGCAACGTTTTTTCGTCCAGGTAATGGTATTTTTCCTGGGGCCTGGAGCCATACCCATAGTGTCGCATGGCCCGGATATGGCTTAAATTGGCTAAAATGCTTCTATAGAAGGCGTGTTCCCCGCTGGCCGGCACCTTGCGCGTGGCCATGCACCAGGGCAGGCCGGCCAAGGCCTCGGCCAGGCCGCACAGCCAAATCCAGGGGCTTTTCACGTAAAACAGGAAGTAAACCAAGAAGGGCAGGGTGAACGCCAGGATGTTCCGCTTGGAGTAAAACCGCCACAGGCTCCAGAGGTTGTTCCGGAACTGGTTCTTGAACACCCACTCGCTGGGTGCGCGTGCCGCGTCGTTTCGAACGTTGTGATAGGTTGCCGCAGCCAGGTTCCGCTTGATCCAGTAACCCTGGTTGAAGACCCGCGCGCTCAAGTCAAACTCCTGGGCGTACATCTCGTACGGCTCCGAGTACAGTTTCTCCTTCTTTCCCTCAAACACCTTTTTGTGGATGGCGAAGATGCCATTCGTGTGGGAAATCGAGCCGTTTTCCTTGGGAGGAATCTCCACGTCCACGCAGCCTGATGGCAGCCGCTGAATGTACTTTGGGCACACGATGCCCACGCGTTCATGGCCCCTGGCTTCGAAGTCTCTCACGACTTCTTCCACCCAGTTCCCCGACAAAACCGTGTCGCTTTCCACGATGCCCACGAGGTCGGTGTGCAAGGCCTCGAAGGCCACGTTCGCCCCCCCGCACAAGCCCAGGTTCTTTTCCAGCCGCAGGAGCCTTGCCTGGGGGAACTCTTTTTCCACCATCGCTGGCGCACCATCGACCGAAGCATTGTCCACCACCAGCACTTCGTCGGGCTTCCGCGACTGCGCGAACACGGACTTCAACGCCTTGCGGAGGTCGTCCTTCCGGTTATAGCTGATGACACTCAACCCAATCGAAGTCATGCCGGCTCATCCCCCGCCCAGTCAGTACATTATTTCCCCTGCAGGCTTTAAAATGGATTTGGTACAGGATTCGCGTTCCTGCCCGGTTAAAGCGGGCATGCTGCGGCATGCAACCATTTTAAGGCTTTCCCGTGATAACGTTTCTATCCATGAAACTCAACATAGGCTCCTACAAAGACTACCGCGAGGGCTGGGTGAACCTCGACCTCTACGCGGATGCGGACGTGAAAGCGGACTGCTTCCAGGTCCTGCCCTTCCGCAACAACTCCTTCGACGCCCTCCGGCTCTCCCACGTCTTCGAGCACACCGACCAGCCGATTGAATTCCTCCGCGAACTCTGGCGCGTGTCAAGGCCCGGGGCCTTGATTGAAATCATCGTGCCCCACTTCAACGCCAGCTGCGCCTTCGTCGAACACCCCCGCCTCTACGGCTGCCGCGCGTTCCAAGACGAGTTCCTGAACGCGGGCTGCGACTGGGGCGGCCGCAAAAAGAATTTCACGCTGGTGAAACTCGTGTGGGAACTCGGCACCCTCCAAGGCCCGCTTGGGAAAATAATCCGCGGCATCCTGTCCTGGCAGCCCTACTTGATTGAAATGTTTTTCACCTTTCCCGGCCAAATCCGCGCCACGCTGAAGGTCCTCAAATGAGCCTGGACCGGATGAAAATCCTGATGGTGTCCTACTCCGACTGCGCGAGCGGCAACGCTTCCCGCCTCCTGGGCCTGGCCTCGCAGCTGGCCCGCCGCCACGAAGTGGCTATTCTCTTCGACGGCGGCAACCCCCGCACAGGGGGCAACGCGCTTCCCCTTTCCGGCAAGCACTCGAGGCTGAACCCCCGCTTCACGCCCTGGCTGGGCAGCCTCTACCCCACGCTCCTCCTCGGCATCCCCCTCAAACTGCTTTACGGCTTCCGCCGGTATGACCTCGTGCACTGCTTCAAGCCCCTGCCTTCCTCGTTCATCCCGGCCTGGCTCCTGGCCCGCCTCTTCGGGGCCAGGCTGTTACTGGATTGGGATGACTGGGAGGGCCGAGGCGGCTTCGCCGACCAGGACCCCTGGCCGTTGCGCGGCTTCCTGGACTGGTTCCAGGGCTTCGCGCTCCGCCACTGCGATGGCATCGTCGCGGTAACCCCTTTCCTCGAAAAAGAGGCCAAAAAGTTTTCGCCCCACGTCTTCCTGATCGCCAACGGCGCCGACCTCGAGGCCTTCCAGCCAAGCCCCCACCTGCCCGGAACCTCTTTCAAGTTGTTGTTCCTTGGCCACCTGTTCAAGTCCTGTGACCTGGACCTGGTCTTGCATGGCTTGAAGCACTCCATTGCCTTGGGTGTCGAACTCCTCGTCGTGGGAGACGGCCCGCGCCGCGCCGAGTTCGAGGAACTCGCCCGGCAACTGCGGGTTACGGGGAAAGTGCGGTTCCTCGGCTTCGTGCCCCGCCAGCAAATCCCCGGGCTGCTCGCCGAAGCCGATGCCGTCGCCTTGCCCTTGAAGGACAACCTCGCCAACAAGTCCAGGTTTCCCGTCAAGCTCGGCGAATACCTGGCCGCGGGAAAGGTCATCATCGCCAACCCGGTGGGAGTGGTCAACGACTTCCTTGAAGACCGGCGCAACGGCTTCCTCGTCCATGACGCCGCGGAATTCGGCCAGGTCTTGGACGAAATCGTGCGGAGGCCTGCCTTCAACCAGGTCGTTGCCGTCCACGCGCGCGACACCGCTGAGAGCCGCCTGAACTGGGTGGACCTCGCCAACCAACTGGAAAAGGTGTACCGGTTGTTCAAGCAAGCCGAACTCAAATGAGGGAGAAAGGAGGAGGAACTGACGTGAACCTGAAATTCCTGGCCCCGACGTATCATGCCCGCGTGAAAGCCGTTCTGGGCCTTGTCCGGGGCGGCGAGCGGTTGGCGGACATTGGCTGCAGCGCCGGCGAAATCGGGGGCCTGCTCGCGCCCCGCTTCAAGGCCGTGGTGGGTGTTGACTTGTGCAAGCCCGACATCGCCTGCGGCCAGCGGCTGAAGGCCGGCAACCAGTGCCTGCTGGTGGGGGACGTCACGCGGCTGCCCTTGCAGCCCCGGTCCTTTGACGTGGCCCTCTGCTTGGAGACCCTAGAACACGTTCCCGGCGACGAAAGCGTGCTCGCCGAAATCTATGGCTTGCTTCGCCCGGGCGGCCAGTTGATTGTTTCAGTGCCCCATCAGCGGTTTCCCTTCACCTATGACCCCGTCAACGCCTTGCTCGGCGTCTTCGGCTTGCATCTCCCCATCGGCATGTGGGGCTTCGGCCACTTGCGCCTCTACTCGGAGGAAGAGCTGTGGAACAAACTGGCCGTGGCCGGCTTCGTCGTCGAGAAGAGGAAGCGGCTCACCCGTTTCCTGGCCGGGCTCTGCGAGAACTATCTCTCCAGCCTCTTCCAGTTCCTCGTCAAACCCGATGCCTCCAACCAGGGAAGAGGGGGAGGAACGGCTTTCATCCGGCCCAAGGCCATTCCCGACAACTTCCTGGTGCGGTGGGTCGGCAGGCTCGTGGCCTTGGACGAAGCCCTGTTCCGGAACTCGAAAACCAGCGTGGGCCTCCTCGTGGAAGCCAGGAAACCCTAGTTAGTTGCCCTGTTTGGTGCTAGCCATTACGGCTTTTTTTCTTCTTTAACTATGTGGGCGTTCATTGCAATGGTTTTGCTTCTTGTTTGGATGATGCCGAGTTCTTTTAGGGCGTCGTCGAAGACTGTTCTGAAGCCCAATTTGTCGACTATTTCGTACGTTTTTCCGAAGTTTGCCCCGGAGTCGATGAGGTTTTTGATGTCTTTCTTGTCTTTGGCTATCTTGTTTTCCAGGTAGCTCTTTTCACCGTTGGGGAACCGTATATGGCCTACCCTGGCCATGTCTTCTCGGCTTCGGTAGGCGGTGACTTTTTGGATGAGGAGGAGTTCTTTTGTGGGGACGCGCATTTTTTGGCCTTGGAAGACGACTTCGGCCGAGTGCTGGTCGAGGAGGTTCCAGGGTATCTGGATGCCGCGGGCTTGGCATTCGCTGTCATAGGGGATCAAGTCGAAGCGCAGGGTTATTTTGCCGATTTCCTGGAGGTAGACAGTTGGTTCGTCTTCCTTGGGCTTGTAACCGTTTTCTTCCAGGAAGCCCCTTGTTGGTGCTTCGTCCTGCTTTGTCAGGACGACGTCGATGTCGATGGAGCCGATTTGGGGGACGTAAGCGTAGACTGCCCAGCCGCCGACCACGGGAATGAGTTTGCCGGGCCGGGCCTTGCACCAGGCCAAGAACTTCTTGAGCTCAGCCAACGACAGGTCGGTCAGTTCTTTGGCGTAGAGTTCTTCAATGTTTGGCAATGTCTTGCCCCCAGAGTTTTTTGAACAGGGGTTCGGCGGCGTTGATCTGGTTGTCGCAGACCAGGTCGATGATGGTGCGGGTTTGGGGCGTGAATTTTTTGCTTTGGATTTCCACGGGTTTCACGGGCGGGCTTGCCTTGAACAACCGGACGAGGGTGGTGTCGCCGGGGCTGAAGGCGAACC
>Ga0209541_10003985_pt1 | contig 26588 bp, 26 predicted proteins | sample RifCSPlowO2_01_FD_184027 | JGI IMG/M metagenome (GOLD analysis project Ga0209541, IMG submission 184027) | Groundwater microbial communities from Rifle, Colorado - Rifle CSP2_plank lowO2_0.1 (SPAdes) (version 2) | ecosystem: Environmental > Aquatic > Deep subsurface > Groundwater | place... | reverse complement strand
TATTATCTGGCTTAACTCCAGATTCGGTAAGAAATCATTTCCTTTTGAAATCATATTATATCACCTCATTCGGTGATATAAATATCTTCCTTTATAATATTTACGGATATTTTATGCGTTTACTATAAAAGAGTATAAGATTAAGCCTGGAGATTATGGAATATTTGAGAAAAGCCTGAAGGCATACTAATCAAGCCAGTTCATGCTAAGGACACTAAAAATTAACGATACAACCAACTAGACCTTAATCAATTAAACCCTTTCTGAATTAAAAAATAGATAACTCTAAGTATTCTAAAATAAATTTACTCAAAATTTCTCCATACATGCAATCTAACTAATTTAGGATTATAATCAGTGGTTGTAGAAGAAATTATCAATGTTTTTGTGTAAATGGCTTTGTCTTGAGATAAAGTAGAAGGCAATCCCAAAGAAGAAGCTGCGTCTGTAATTGTAATTTCATAGGAGAGATCTTGTTTAATTATACTATCAATAAAGTCTGTAATGCAAGGAATATCTTCTGTTAATACGCATGTCCTTAAATCTTCTCTTGAAGAAATGCTCTTGAGAATGGTCTGCTGCATAGTCTCAATATCCAGAGGTGTTAAAGTAGTGTCTTCTGTTTTATGAGGAAGAACTTCTCCAATAAAGATTAATAGGATCATTGCTGCAATGACAGCTTCTAGAGTTTTCAAATAGGCTTTTTTGTTTTTTACCATGCTTTGAATATTATAAGCAAAGGAGTTATATCTCCATTATCATTTAATAGTATATCATTTAAGTAAAGAGCATCTATCCTTTTATCTTCAGGAATTTCAGTCAAGCCAAAAATAAAAAGCTCTGTATCTGTAATCGCATTTTTTATTGTTATGGAAAATTCTTTATACATAGGATAGTTCCATTGCTGCTTTAGAGTTTCGTAAGAAGGAAGGGAATTTAGCTTTTCCGATGAAAATCCTGAGGTATGCTCTGAAACACCATACTGAATGCTATAAGAGTCTGAAGATAATAAAAGAAATGAAGGCTGTGTTGTTGAATAAGCTGATTCTGAATGAATTATATATATGATTTGTTTTCCTTGGACAAGCGAAAGATCTAATGCAAGAGTATCTGTAGGGCTTCCTGTAATGACATCAAAAGGAATTTGACTTCCAGAAGCATCTAAAATTAATGTATTTTCTTCTTCAACGCTAAAAGGATATAGTATTTGTATCTGAAAATCTCCAGAAACAGAAGAGTCAATGAAAACAGGAGTTTTTTCAAAGGTTTGCCAGTAAGCATCCTTCTGCAGATTTTCTCTTAAGATAGAAGTTAGATATTCCTTAGGATATTCTTCAGCAATGCTTGGCTTAAAGATGATAAAAATAACTATTACATAAATAAGAAAAATACCTAAACTAATTATCCAGTCAACAGAACTGAGTCCTTTTTTCATCTTCTTCATCCTCTAGCAATCATAAAATTGGAAAGATTTAAATCTATCTTTACTCTTATTAAAAGATTATGAAAGTCTTGTTTATTTGCAATCAAAACCAGAATAGGAGCAAAACTGCTGAAGAACTTTTTAAGAATAAATTTGAAACTAAGTCTGCAGGTTTGTATAATGAGCATCCAGTTACGGAAAAACAGCTTTCTTGGGCTGATGTGATTATTGTGATGGAAGAGCATCAGAGAAAAGAAATAGCAAAACGCTTTCCTCAGAAATACATGCAAAAACGCATCCTTTCTTTGAATATTCCTGATGTTTATCATTACAATCAGCCTGAACTAATTAAAAGTTTAAAATCTAAAATCAATATGCTACTTAATTGAATCATATTATCCTGTAAATGTTGAAATAATTATGTAGCCAACAACAATTAATATTAAGGAATGCTTTAATCCCATCTTCAATTCACCTTCTGCAAATTTCCCTATCATGATTCCAGCAAAGAATCCCTGAATAACAACTAGCCATATAAAAATGGAATTTAGGTTAAGAACAGATGGAAGAGTTGCTTTTGGTGTTTGAGTGTATGCTTCAAAATCACCGCCAACTCCTGTCAATACAGATGAGGTAATATCTCCTAATTGAGGTATTAAATATATTTGCAGCATTATCATAATTCCTATAAATATAAAGAATACAAAGTAGCCCTGAATGGTCTGCGTATATGTGTTTGATCTTCTTTCATCCTTTATCTTTTTTATCTGCAGAACAGAATCAGTTACTGCCTGCAAAACATCTGTGATATTTCCGCCACTTTGCTCTGCCTCTATGACAATTGACATTGATCTTTTAATCACTGTGTTATTTGTGTCATTTGCAAAGATAGTAAATGCTTCCCTTAGAGGAATTCCCCATTCAATCTGGTACGCAAGCTTTTTCACATAAGGAGTCAGAGCTCCAAAATCTATGTCAGCAACCTGGAGAATTGCCTTAGGAATTGGAATGCCTGTTTTAACCTTCTCAACCAAGTTTCGTGAAAATTCCAAGAACTTGACTTCAATCTCTTTCTGCCTTTTGTTCTCCCTAAAAAAGTTTAAGATGTAAGAAGAGAAAAAGAGCAAAATTCCAATAACTAAGAGTGGCTTAAACCATCTGGTTTGATAAAAAAGAAGAATAGCAATTGCTATAACAAACATTCCTAAAATCATGGTTGCGTAAGGCTTGTTTTCGTGATTCATATTAGATCTCTGGCTGAGTGATATTCAAAAAGAGGATAAATGCAATATTGACAACAGGCAATAAAACATATGTGCCTAATGCAGCAATTACACCAATAGAAACTCCACCTATAGTAGGAGATATTTTATCTAGGATTGCTAGTGTAACTAAGAATAATAATGGGGCTGTTACTAAAATTCCAGTATAGACATCTGAATATGTAGAGAGTGTTGCCACATACTTCTGCTGGTCTAATCTGTAGGTTACTAAAGCGTCATCTGCCTTGTCTTTAAGATATTTTTTTAAATCGCCACCTGTTTCTATTGTAGAGACTATTCCATTTAATAGCTCTTTCCATTCATATGATGGAGTTGAATTAGCTACAGTGCGCAATGCTGTAGAGAGATTATAACCAAATAAATTAAGGTAGTTTAGGATTTTCTTCAAGTCAGATTCTAAGCCCCTATATTCATTTGATTCAACTAAAAGGGCAAATATTTTTGTTGGAGGAGCTCCTGATCCTGCAATAGCAGCCATATGAACTGTTGCAAAGACTAGATCTGTTTTAATCTTTCTTCTTCTCTGATTGATTAAGCTGTGTGGATATGCGTATACCAAAGCAAAGGTAAAAAGAGCACCTAAAAATGCTGCAGGTATGGATAAAACTAGTTTTTCTGTAAATAAGAATGTTAAAAGAAAAAAGAATGGGATTGCTATTGCAGTTGAGAAGAACATCATGGCAATGTATGTTCTTGAGAATAATTTGATATCGGCTAACTGCAAGGCTTTATTGAGGCTTTGCATTGGATATTTCTTTAAGAACTTGAATGTAAATCCTTCAAAGAAGTAGTTTGATAGTTTCGCATAAGCATTTGAGCGATAAACTGAATATTCTTGAATGGGCTTGAGTTTAGTCGGCTTTTTTTTGCTTTTGATGAATCTCTTTATTTCTTCCTTCTTAATCTCATTTTTATTCTCTTTCATTTTAAATAATGCCAAATCTTGCAAGTATTGCAGAAGGATCTTTGTAATATTCTTTTATGGCGTCTCTTACTTGAATAAAGTCAAATATCTTTTTTTGATATAATTTTATCAATAGCTCTGTCCTTAACTTGAATTCTTTTTGCAAATCCTCTTCATTAATGCCCTGCTGCACAAAAAGCTTTTTGAAGACATGGCTTTGTGTTTTGAAGAAGAATGTGTCTTTCTGAGGATTCCAGATGAATGGGGTGTTTGTAACAGCTGGCTGATTTTCTTTTACTTCTATAACTTCAACAACTTCGCTGATTCTTCTGACTAATTTTCCGCCTACTTTTGTTTGGATCATCACGCAGACAACATCTAGGGTTTCTACTAATGAAGCTGATAGATTTATTGGTGGTGTTTCTAATCTTTTAATCATTGTGTCGACGGAATTTGCGTGCATAGTGCCAAATGAAGGGTGGCCTGAGTTGTGAAGCAATATCCCATCAGAATTAACAAAATTTCTATAGCCTGGAATTGAAATATCATAAACATCTTTTGGTTTTTTTAGAGTTATTTTTTTTATTTCAGTAATTTTTTCGCCGGTTAATTTTGAATTCTCTATTTTATCTTTAACATTTACAGAAGCAATAACATCACCTATTTTAAGGTCTTTCACCTCTTTAGGGATTATTTTGTCGGTGTAAGTAAATACGGAATGATCTGGTGTTGTCTTAACTTCTTTTCCAGATTCTGTTTTTATTTTGTATAATATCTTTCTAGGTGGGTGTTTGATAAATGATTTAATTGGCAATGATTTAACCTCATTTGTTTCTGGATCAATTACGAGAGCTTTAATTCTACTTAGGTTTTTCCCTTCAAGATTTTTTATTTTTATTCTCTTTATATGTTCATCGTTTAATATGAATATTTTTTCATTTCCATCAACTGATGCCATGCCTTGGAATAAAACATAAGCTTCAGAATTATGTAAGACTATACCACCAAAACCTCCGATAAAATTTTGTGTTGAATCTACAGAAATATCATAAACAAAATTATCATTAGATTTTAAATCTTTTATAGATTTGATTTCATCAAGGAAAAAGTCACCATCGGCAAAAGAGTTAATATAACTATTTTGACTTATCTTATTCGTTATTTTTTTAAGATAAAATTTGCTACAGCGCTTGAATCGCCTTAAGTGTCTATATTTCCTAGGAAGATTTAAAGCATCCAAATCTGATTGGTTGAATTTTACACTGTTGGCAGAGGTATGTGTTGGTCCTTTTTGTATTACTTCTGGCTTCTTTTGAACAAAGCCAACTTCATCTAGGAACCTCTTTACATCCTCTATTCTTTTAAATCTAACCTTATATAAATTTTCTCTTTTTTTAGATATTCTAGAGACTATGTTTAAGCTTAATAATAGATAAGAGATATCTTCAGCTAACTTTTTAAGTTTTGAAGAAAAGTCAACTTCATTATTATTAAAACTTCCATCTCCACTAAATGCTCCTCTCAAGAAAGCGCATATTTTATCTTTGGATAATCCATATATTAATGACGGAACTCTTTTGTTAATTGTTTCTCCACAGAGATCTTTTATTACTCTCTTTACTATAGCATTAGATAAGATTATTTGATAGCATTCCCCCCAGCCTTTGTTTTTTCTGATCTTTGGAGTGATATTGAATAGCTTTTTACTTATACTAATTACATCCTTTATTATAATTGGATTTTTATTTGATATAACTACTCCTCTTCTTAAAAGAGATCCTTCTGAAATGTAATACCCTAATAAACGACAAAAGTCATCATTTATCCATATTTTTGAGGGGATATGCTTTCCATTGCCGTTGGTCACTTTTAAATTAATATTGTTGAAGTTAAATCTATATTTTGCTGATTTAACAAGAATTTCAAATTTTTTAATAGGAATGTTTGTAGTTACGCTTCTGCGACAATATTGTCTAGCTATTGAAACATCGAGCAATTTGTTTGCTTTCTCTTGTCCGATTTTACTAATACACTCTTTAACAACTAATTGAACATTATCTAATCTTAGGTCTGGATAGATTTTAATTAAATCAAGATACCTTAAATTATTATATCCATACGGTATCTTGTCTGGAATAACTATCTGATGACCTATCTTAAGATCTCTTGTTTCAATTGGACATATGGTACAACCGCTGCTCGTGAATAAGCTATGATCTAATGAAGCAACTATTCTTCTACCAGTTCTTGTTTTGATTTCAACTAATTTATCCCTCGTATAGTGTTTGATGAACTTGTTTATTTTCAGGAGTTTTAATTTTAGGTCTTTGCCCAAGGTAGGCACTTTAACATTTGAAAGATCCATAAACTCTAGGTTCTTAATTGGAATTCTTTTTGTGATTCCTTTGTCAACAATAAATATTTCTTCATCTCCTTGAATTGATCCCCTAATCTCTCCTACAATAACATAATCAGGGTTTTGCCTAAAACTCTCTTTGAGTAAAGTAAAAAGAGACACTTCTCCATATTTTTGACCAACTAAATTACTCAAGCCAACTCCTTCTCGAGCAACAGAAGGAAGCCAATTTTCGTGTTGCAAGGCTAATTCCCTAGTGTCTTCGATTGAAACAACTCTTGCTTGTGGAGGGATAAAAGAAGTAAGGCCATTAAGGAGTGTTGTCTTTCCACTTGACGTACCACCAATGATCATAATATTCATTTCATACTCTATTAAAATCCAGAGATAAGCAAGCATCTGCGGGGATATTGTTCCAAATTGCATCAATCTTGTAGGAGACCAAGGTATTTTTGTGAATTTTCTAATAGTGAAACTTGGTCCTCTTGAAGAAATATCCTCTGTAAATGTGGCATTGCAGCGCGATCCATCTGGCAAACTTGCGTCCAACAATGGATCAGCATATGAGATGTAATGACCTGTTTTCTGCGCAAGCTTCTCGACAAAGCTTGTAAGCTTTTTTGCATCTCTAAACATAATGTTTGTTTTTAGATTTCTATATTTCCTATGAACAACATAAATAGGAACATCAATGCCGTTGCACTCAACATCTTCTATATGGTAATCCCACATTAAAGGCTCAATCTCATTTAAGCCGACAAAATTTCTGTAGATGTAGTACATTATCTTTAGATAAGATTCGGAGCTAACTTTTAACTTTAATTCTTGAATCAGGACTTTAACATTTTTTTCTAAATACTCTATTACTGTTTCTCCTTTTTTAACTGCGATATAACTAATATTTGTTAACTCCTTAATGCCTTCTTCTAAAATAGAAAAAGTTTTTTGTTCGTCTTCATTTAATTCTGGCTCTTGCAAATAATAAATAAGTTCTTTGTTTGAAGAATCCCAGAAGATGTTTGCGTAAGCGTAAGGAGGTATCAATGCGTATTGCACATTTGTCTTATCTTTTAGAGTGTCTGGAAAAATAGTAATTTGCGGCTGAATCTCTATCTTAAATGGAGGAAATTCCTCTCTTTGAACAGCCTCTTTTTTTTTAAACATTAGCAAAAGAAAAATCTGGCTTTATTCCTTATATATCTTTCGGTGAATTTTATAGTTGTGTAATTGTAATGATGGGCAAATCAGGAGGAAGCGAGCCTGTGTTGGTTATCATTAATCGGTTTGTTCCAGAGATGTCTGCAAGAGAAGAGCTTATGTCAAGGATAGATTCGTAATCTAAAGTGAAAGTTGTTTGATAATTTTCTTCTACTCCTGTTTCTTGCGTCAAAATTAAAAGATTTCCCTCTTGTATCGGGATAGCAGGCTCTGACAATAAGACAGAGGTTTCAAACGTCCATATGATTGTATCAGTTACTTCATCAATTGTCAGTAAACCTCTTCGCACTTCAAGTGTTATAGGCCTTTGAGATCCTGGACCTTGAGTATAAACTGCTTTAATGCTTTTATCCAATTGAAACATTAAATCCTTTGTCTGCAGTGCTGTGTTTTTGTCTTTTATTTTTTTAATTACTGGAAGGCCTGCTGCTAAGATTAGAGTAAGAAGAATAATTCCTAAAGCCATATAAAGAACTGCTGAAATCCAGACATCTGCCTTTTTCATTTTTAAGAAGAAAAAAAAGAAAATTTATGTAAACTCAAATATTTCTGATTTCTCTGAACACTCTGTTGGACATTGGGTTCCATCTGCTTGCTGGTAGTCGATTGTTGGTATTACTTCAATCCTAGTAACATCATTAAAATCTGATTGTCCAGTACCTAAGGTAACAGTTTTTGTTGCTGATTGAAATGCAAGGATAGCTTCTTCATATTCGGCAGTCTCTGGTCTAGTTGTGCCATCTGCTCTGTACAAAATAATCCAGTATCCATCAATGTTGTTGTTAGTCCTGCTGATGATATTAACATCTATTTCTTCATAAAGACCGTCCGGTGTGGAAGAAGTATCTACTTGAGTTGCAGTTACATCAATCTCAATATCAGATGCACACGATAATCTGGCTTCAGCCATGCATCCTTGTGTTGTTGTTGTTGTTCTAAATAACTCACCGCCCCATTTCATAACTAAGGCAGCTAATACAATTGTAAAACCAATCAATAAAACTGTAGCAATAAGAGGAGAAATTCCTTTCTTTTCTTTAAGATTATTCACCTTCTTTTTTTTCACTATAAACACCTCCGTTTTTTAAAATTCATATCTTTGATTATTTAAATGTTTTGCTTGATTTTTTTAGTGAAATTAACCTTTCTAAAGTAAGAACAAAGGCCATTAAAAGAAGAAATTGCTTAAGACTTATGTATAAAAGAGTATATTTTCCAATTCAATAATATTTAAATATAGAATTATTTAGTAATTAAGAAAAAGAGTCGTAAAAGTTCATTTTTGAACTGACTTTACTTGGCGGTAAAATCAGTCTTTGGCTTTAATGAACTTGAAACCTAGACTTTTGTATCCTTTTACCTCTTATGTTAGTTATTGAACTGTTTTCAAAAGCATTCATGTTGGCGCATAAATACTTTTTCTAAGGAAGTATATTGCAAGGCAGTATAAATATTTTATTGTTTTGCAGTATATACGAATGATCAAAAAAATACTCCAAAGGGGGAAAAAAGAATGGACTTTATAATACAAAACGCCTTAAAACAGGCAGAAAACAGTACATATAGCAATATAAAAGTAGGCCAAGCCAGCATTAAGGTATTTGGCTGTGGCGGCGGTGGCTCTAACATGGTTAACTGGCTATATAGAAAGGGAGTCAGCGGAGCAGAGATAATAGCCTGCAATACTGATAAACAGCATCTTGATATTATCGAGGCTGATAAAAAATTCCTTATCGGCGCTCATTTAACTCGAGGCCTAGGATGCGGAGGATATAGTGAAAAGGGCAAGGAAGCTGCTAAAGAGAGCATGCAAGAGATTAAGGAAGCACTAAAAGAAACTGATATGGTATTTGTCTGTGCTGGAATGGGAGGAGGCACAGGAACAGGAGGCGCTCCAGTTATTGCACAGGTAGCAAAAGAGATGGGCGCTATTGTCATTGGAACAGTGACGATGCCATTCAGCATAGAAAGAGCAAGGGTTGACAAGGCAGAATTTGGATTACTTCAATTAAGAAATGTTTCTGATACTGTAATTGTCATTGACAATAATAGGCTAGTAAATATTGCTGGAAACTTGCCTATTGAGCAGGCATTTGCAGTAGCTAATGAGCTAATCTCAACTATGATTAAGGGAATAGTGGAAACAATTGCAGTTCCATCTCTAGTGAACCTAGACTATGCAGATGTAAAGGCTATTATGTCACAAGGAGGAGTATCTGTCATCGGAATTGGAGAGAGCGCATCTGACAAGAGAGTTGAGGAAGCAACAAGAAGAGCATTGACCAATCCTTTATTGGATGTAAGCTATGCAGGAGCTAACGGAGCATTAATTCATGTTACTGGCGGGCCTGATCTATTACTAGATGAGGTAGCAAAAGTAGGAGAGATTGTAACTGAAGCTCTTGACCCAGACTCCAATGTCATCTGGGGTGCAAGAATCCAGGAAGATATGAAAGGAAGGTTAAGAGTGATGACTATTATAACTGGAGTTAATTCTCCATATGTTCTAGGAAGAGTCGACAGAAACAGGCCATCAAGAGATACTGTGATGATGCACCAAGAGCTTGGAATTGACATGATCAAGTAAGGGCTAAAAGATTAAATTCTATTTTACCCCCCTTTATGCCCTTTTCTTGACGCTAATGCAGTTGCATTAGCTTCTTTTTCTTTTTTTTAAAAAATGATTATTTAGATTTCTGAGAAGTTCTTACAACACCATCTTTCTTTTTTCTTAAATGCAAAGAAACTCCAAAAAGTTTTTTTGTTTTATCTTTTGCTTTCTCAATCGCTTTATGCTTTGCCAAAGGCCATACACTATCATCTTTTCTTTTCCCAAATTCTTCAAAGTAGCATAAATCCCTTAATTCATATCTAGGTGGAATTTCAGCTTTTTCTTCTGTATAACCAACACATAAAATTGCCTGCACTCTTATTTCTCCAGTAATCTTTAAGATTCTCTTTACGGCATCTTCATCAAAGGCAGAAATCCAGCAGCTTCCTAAATTTAGATCATATGCTCTTAATAACATATTTTGTATGCAGGCCGCACAATTTTGAATTGAATAAAGCATCTCTCCCCTTACTCCATAATATTGCTTGATCATATCCATTTTGCTATAAATAATAATTAAAGTGGCATCTGTCATCCAGTATTGCTTAATGGAAATTTCTGCTAATGCTTTTTTCCTTTCTAGATCTTCTACAATAACAAAATTCCAGTTCTGCAAGTTTCCAGCAGAAGGCGCGTATCTTGCAGCATCAAGAATTTCAGCTAACTTCCACCACTCTACTTGCTTAGGCAAAAAGGTTCGAATGCTTCTTCTCCCTTGAAGAGCATCGAGAAGTTCCATAGAAACCTTTTTATTCAATCTTGTATATAAACATTCCTATGGATTATGAAGAGCTGGTAGAGGCGTATAGCGCTTTAGAAAAAACTTCTAAGAGGCTGGAGAAAACCTTTATCATCATGCAGCTTTTGCAAAAAACTCAACAAGATCATCTGCAAGAGATTATTTCTTTGTTGCAAGGCATTGTCTTTCCGGCATGGGACGAGAGAAAATTAGGGATGTCTTCTAGATTAGTTATAAAAACAATGCGTTTTGCCACAGGCATTTCCTCAGAGAAAATTGAGGGATTATGGGCAAAAACTGGTGACCTTGGACTCGTTGCAGAATCATTGATGAAAGAAAAGAAACAAATGACATTAGCAACACATCATCTGACTGTTAAAAAGGTTTTTAGTAATTTGCAAACCATTGCGACGCTTGAAGGTGAAGGAACAGTCAATAAAAAGATAAATGTGGTTGCTGAATTACTAACTTCTGCAAAGCCTTTAGAAGCAAGGTTCATCGTGAGAACAGTCATAGGGCAATTACGCATCGGAGTTGCTGCTGGAATCTTAAGAGATGCAATTAGCTGGGCATTTTTCCCTAAGATAGTCGGTATTTTTGCTGAATGCGAGAAATGCAATGCAATTAATCCGCAAACCGAAAGATGCTTGTCTTGTCATGCTCCATTAGCAATTAAATTCAGCAATGAGATTCAAAAGACGCATCAAAGAGTTCTTCATGTTGATTCCCTTAAGGATATTGAAAAGTTGTCATTCAAGCAGCTTGAATCTTATTCATGGATTCTTGCTTCTGATAAAAGGATAACGAGAGGCATTTATACTTACTTTATAGACAAGGTGCAAGAATTATATGATGTAACCAATGATTTTAGTGAAACAGTAGCTGTTCTTAAACTGCACAAGAAAATTACAAAAGAGATTAAGATAGGAGTTCCTATTAATTCTATGCTTGCTATTGCTATCGATGATATTGATGAAGCATTTGAGGCATTAGGCAAACCAATTTTGTGCGAGCCTAAGTTAGATGGATTTAGACTACAGATACATAAGGAGAATGAAAAGATTTGTCTTTTCACAAGGCGTTTGGAAAATGTAACAACGCAATTTCAGGAGCTGGTTCCTATAATTCAGAAGAATGTAAAAGCAGATTCTTTTATTCTAGATAGCGAGGCTGTCGGCTATGATCCTAAAAGCAGTAAATATCTACCGTTTCAGGCTATTTCACAGAGGATTAAAAGGAAATATAATATTAATGAAATTGCAAAGAAGATTCCTGTAGAGATAAATGTGTTTGACATTCTATCAAAGAATAAGGAAAATCTGATGATGATGACACAGGAAGAAAGGAGAAAAATGCTTGAAAAGGTGATTCATGAAGTGCCAAGGAAGATAGTGTTGACTAAAAAATTGATTTCTGAAGACAAGAAAGAGATTGATGCTTTTTACAAGGATTTATTGAAGCAAGGAATAGAAGGAATCATGCTTAAGAATTTGAAGAAGGCATATGCCCCTGGAAGAAAAGTTGGTGGCTGGCTAAAGTTAAAACCGACCTTAGAGCCTTTAGACTTAGTCATTGTTGCTGCAGATTATGGAGATGGAAAAAGGGCTGGCTGGTTAACTAGCTATACTCTAGCTTGCAGGAAGAATGGAAAACTTGTTGAAGTAGGAAAAGCAAGCACAGGGTTGAAAGAGAAGTCTGAAGGGTTATCTTTTCATGACATGACTAAATTATTAAAGCCTTTGATTATTGAGCAAAAGGGAAAACATGTTATTGTCAAACCAGAGATTGTTGTTGAGGTTGCTTATGAAGAAATACAGAAGAGCCAGAATTATGCATCAGGCTGGGCCTTAAGATTTCCAACAATTATTAGATTAAGGGAAGATAGAAAAGCGCTTGATTGCGATGATGTAAAAAGAGTAGAACAGATTTATGATACACAGCGAGGGAAAAAGAGGAAAATAGCAAAAAAATCTTAAATTAATATATCAATCCCACTATCATAATCTTTATATAGAAGTAGGTTTACTATTCTTCCATAGTTTATATCTTACTCCAGTGATTATATTACTTAATAAAGAAGAGTGGTGATATAAATTAAAAAAAGATGGGTGATATCCTTAGGAGGTTGTCTCAATGATTGTTAAAGAAGAATTTTTAAATAAACTTAGACAATTTTTTAATCTTAATTTGTATGAAGTAAGGATTTGGACTGCACTTCTTTCAAGGGGTGTTTCTACAGCAGGGGAACTTTCTGATATCGGGAATGTGCCAAGGTCAAGGGCCTATGATGTTCTTGAATCCTTAGAAAAAAAGGGATTTGTTGTTATGAAATTAGGAAAGCCGATAAAATATCTGGCTGTTGACCCCAAAGAGGTAATTGAAAGAGTAAAAAGACTAGTCAGGGAAGAAGCTGACCATAATGTTCAAAAGTTAAAAGATTTAGCTGAAACTGATGTCTTAGTTGAATTAAACCAGTTGCATAAGCAAGGCATTGAGTTTGTTGAGCCTACTGACATAAGCGGCGCTATCAGAGGAAGACATAATGTATATGCGCATCTTGATATGATGCTGAGAAATGCGCAAAAATCAATTATTTTAGCGACAACATCTAAAGGGGTTTTGCGAAAGCTTGAAGCTGTTGGCTCTACACTAGAGAAGATGGCAAAGAAAAATATTAAGATCAGGGTAGCAGCTCCTGTTACAAAAGAGACTATAGCATCTATTAAAGAATTGCAAAAGTATGCAGAAGTAAGAAATTTCTCAAAGGTTGATTCCAGGTTCTGCATCGTAGATGGAAAAGAGATCTTATTCATGATTACTGACGACAAGGAAATCCACCCTACTTATGACATCGGAGTATGGGTTAATACGCCGTTCTTTGCACAGGCTTTAGAGCATCTCTTTAATAACTCCTGGAAAGAACTTGAGACAGCAAATAAGGTTGTAGTGAAATCATAGGAGGAAACAAAGCTTTTTCCTTTTTTGAAAACATAATTTAAAAATGGTTTTTAGAGATCATCAAGCATCTTTTGGACCACATCTAACTCTGGATGGAAAGAATTGCAATATAAGAAAACTTAGTGATTTTAATTTTGTCTATACTCTTTTGGATAATCTGCCTTCTTCTCTTGGCATGACAAAGATACTGCCTCCTGTCGTTGTAAAGTTCAAAGATAAATGGGCAAAGACTGAGGGTGTTTCTGGATTTGTGATGATTGCTGAATCTCATATCAGCATGCATACATTTCCTGATGAAAGATACGTGTTTATTGATGTATTCTCTTGTGTGCCTTTTGACATTGAAAAGGTAACAAATATCCTTAAAGAGAGTTTTGAGATGAAAGATGCAACTATAAACTTAGTAGAGAGGGGAAAGGATTTTTCCAAAAACATTAGCCATATGCCTCAAATGGCTGTTTCTTCTCGGAAATTGCTTAAGCAAAAGTTTTAAAAAGAGTGGCTTTCCTCTTACGGCAAAACATAAGGGAGGTAGTTGATATGAAACGTAAATATTCTAAGGATGAAGAGAAAGAGGAGGATGAAGAGGAAGAGGAGGAGGATGAAGAGGAAGAGGAGGAGGAGGATGAAGAGGAAGATGACTGGGGTTAATGCTTATTCTCTTTTTATTTTTTTAACAAATAATTATTTAAACTCCTTTTTATTAAATTTTTTATGGTAAAATGCGATATCTGTCATGAAAATCTGGATACAACTTTTTTACAGAAAGTGATTGGAACTATGATTAAAGTAGAGAAGAAAAAAAGATATGTTTGTTTTTCCTGCCAGAGAAAATATCCAAGAAAAGAAGATTTATTAAAGCAGCTTTCTTAAAAATTTTTATTATCGCCTCTGTAGCTCAGCTAGGAGAGCAATGTTTTCGTAAAGCATAGGTCGTGGGTGCAACTCCCGCCAGAGGCTTTTCCATTTAAGAAAAAGTATTATTTTCTTTCAGAATATCTTTAACGATTTCATAAACTTCAGGATATTTATCAGGCTCAAGCATTTCATCATGAAGATTGCTCTTTAAGATATCTGTACATTTTCCTGTTATGTTAAAGTTCTGCGCATATGGAAGAGGAACGCTTTCATATTTTACTAAGCCATCACTCTCCTCTCCCTCTATAGGGCAGCCTAGGCCAGCAATCGTATATATTTTGGTTTTTTGCGGCGGCTTTGCCTGATTTAATCTTTTCAAGAAAACACTGCCTTCACTCATGTCTTCGCATTCCCTCTTTGAGCCTAAAAAATTACAGATGTCCTTTGTTCTCCCAGAAACACCATAATTAGGAGTGGCAATTAATATTGCTTTATACACATTGTCATCTCCGAATATTCTTAGGTATTCCCTAGTTACTAAGCCACCCATGGAATGTGCTATAATATTGACTTTTTGGGCTCCTGTTCTTTCTTTTACAATAGATATTACTTCTTGTAAACGAAGCGCGTAATTCTCAATTCTCTCTGATTTTTGTGTTCTAATCTGATAGTTTCCAATATCATAGTAATGGATGTAGTAATAGCTTGCCCTTACACTTATCGGAATGCCGCTTCTTCCATATTCTCCTGGAGGGATACTTTCGATGTTTTGCAGGTCAATCTGTCCAGCGTTGATGATTCCCTCTTCTTGAAGATTTTTTTGGATTTTCGCGAAGCTTTCTAAAGAGGTTTCCGGAGATGTCTTTTTGTTTAAGGCATGCCCATGGACTAAGATAATAGGATAGAGTTTTGGGTCTGATCTACAGCTCTCGGTAGTGCAACATTGCCTACATTCACCAAAGACGCAGCAAAGCGGTTCTTTCTCTTTAATTTCATCTGGCAATACAGAGATAAAGGTTAGATTAACAGTTGTATCAGTCTGAGGCAAAACTATATTTAATTGCTCAGATAGGCTTGATTTTACTAAAGTTAAATTTGATATGTCAAATTGATTTAATTGTGTCCAAAGTAGTCCAATTTCTTCTTTGAATTCTTGAGAGGTATAATAAGTGGTGTAGAAAGATAAAGACAAATTTGTAAGATTTGCCTTAAATGAAGATGCTTGTATCTCTAGTTCTGTGTTGTTGTTCCTTCCGTAGTATAAGGTAAGATCATCAATTATAGAAGAGTTGTCTAATAATGTTTCAAGTTCAGAAGCAATAGAATTATATTCATTTATTAACAGATCTAAATCTTGCGCTGTTGCATTAGTTATTTGCAAGGTTTTTTCTATATTGGCTGTTGATTCGTTTAATAGATTAGAAAGAAGCAAGTATTGATTTGTATCCCAAAACCTTGCCATTGATGTTGTTGTATTAACAATGCCTTGGAAACTATTATTTATTATTTTTATCTGATCCTCAATAAAGAAGGTTTCTGGTTTTAAAATAGTATGGCTAGTTCTTGCATAAGTCCTATCAAACAACTGGCTGATTTCTTGTAATGACTTTTCTATTTGTTTTGCCTTATCCAAAAATGAATTTAAATTGAGATTAATATCTATGATTTTTATTCTCTCTTCTTCACTAACATCATAGCTTAGGGTGATGAATGATGATTTGATATGCTCTTTTTCATCAGTGGTGCATAGTATGGTCTTGATATTATGACAGGATACTTGGAAAGAATAGATATCTTGCCCAGATCCGTAGTTGCTCGGTATAATTTGATAAGATCTGACTACTTTGCTTTTTGAAGGAAGAGTAAATGAGTTTGAATCAAGTGTTTTGTCTTTGCTTAGATCAAAGAATTCATAGTTACATGAAGACTTGCAGAAGACGCTATTGTCATTTTCAAATTCAAAAGTAAGATTGCTTGCTTTATCATAGGTAGTGATAATGCTTTTGTCTAAAGGCGTTAATCTAATTGTCAAGTCATCGTTAATAAGAAAGCTTATTCTAAGTCCTAAAAGAGTAATGAAAAAAAGAATAACTAGAAAGCTTACTATTCCAATAAAGAGAATTTTATGTTTCTGAATCTTCTTTTTTTTAGATTTCCCTTCTTTTTTTCTATGCCTCATATGATTAATAGGGATTGTTTTTATTTAAAGGTTTGTAACTACTAATCTGTCTTCATTCGCATATAATAAGATTACTCTCCATTTGCGCTTTGCTCTCTCCATAAAGCAGCATACAATCCTTTCTTCTTCAAAAGAATTTCATGAGAACCTTGTTCGATAATAATGCCTTTCTCAAATACATAAATAATATCGGCATGCGATATAGTTGATAAGCGATGAGCCACTAAAACAGTAATAATATTGGGTTTTGCCTTGACAATTTTCTTGATAGTTTCTGTAATGGATTTTTCTGTTAAAGAGTCTAGACTTGAGGTTGCTTCATCAAAAACAATCAATTCCGGATTTCTTAATAATGCTCTTGCAATTGCCAATCTTTGCCGCTCTCCTCCAGAAATCTTGATGCCGCCTTCCCCTATCTTAGTATCAAGCCCTTTTCCTTCCCTTTCTGTAAGATTCAGGATGGAAGCTAATTTTAAAGCAGCAAGACATTCATCATCTGTAGCTTCAGGATTCACAAAAAGAAGATTTTCCCCGATAGTGCCTGAAAACAACTGTGTTTCTTGGGAGACTAAACCGATTTTTTTTCTTAAGAGATCGTAATCAATCTGCTTTGCATTATCTCCATTCAGCAAGAGCTCTCCTTCTGTAAGATCGTATAATCCAAGCAAGAGCTTTACCATCGTTGTTTTCCCGGATCCTGAAAGGCCTACGAAAGCAACAGTCTGGCCTGCTTTTATAGTTAAAGAAACATTTTTTATTGAAGGAGCATCTCCAGAATTATATTGGAATCCTGCATTCTTGAATTCGATTGTTTTTAAAGTATCTAAAATGATAGGATTCTCTGGTTTTTTCTTCGGTTGCATCTGTAAAATTTCATCAAGCTGCTCATTGCTTGCTTTTGCCTGCTGGTATTGAGAAAAGATGTTCCCAAATTCCTGCAACGGAGTAAAGATAAAGAAAGAATAGACAAAGAGGCTGAAGAACTCCCCTATTGTAATATTTTTCTCAAAAATTAACCATAACATCAATAATAAAAGTCCAGAGCGCAATGCATTAATTAATGTGCCTTGGAGAAAACTCATTTTCCTAATTAATTTTACCTTAGTGAGCTCAAGATTCAAAATTTTATCATTTACAGAATTTAATCTGTTAATCTCTTGTGATTCTAAGCCAAGGCTTTTGACTAACTCCACATTCCTCAGAGTTTCTGTTGTAGAGCCTGCAAGAGAAGCGCTTTCTGCAACAATGCTTTTCTGAGCTTGTTTAATTTTCTTGCTTAGGGTAAAAGTAAAAATCCCTATAATAGGTATTAAAAGAAAATATGCAAGGCCAATAAACCAATGAACAGTAAAGGCATAAATTACTACAAAGAGAATACCTATCAAAGAAAGAAACGCTACATTAATGAAGCTTTGCAATGCTGTTTGTGTATCAAGTCTCGCTTTTTGCAGTTTTTGCAATAGCTGACCAGAGCTTTGATCTTCAAAGACTTCATAAGGCAATGAAAATGTGTGGTTGACACTTCTTGCATACATAGAAGTTCCTACTTTTTGCGTTATAACATTTACATAATAATCCTGAAAATTTTTTGCTATCCTAGAAACAAGAGCTACGCCTATAGATGCTAAAAGCAAAAGAAGAATACCTTTGATGAATACATCTCTTTTTAAAGTATTAGCGTGTGTTGCGTAATTGTCAATAATCAATCTAAATATCTGCGGGTCTAAAAGAGAGAATATCTGATTAATTGCAGCTAAAAATAGGGCTAGGAAAAGAATTTTCTTATACTCTTTAAGGTGTTTCCAGAAAAATTGCATAGAGAATTTTCTTCAGTTTCCTTTTTTAAAGCTATCGCAAGTTATATTCTCTTTCGTAAGAATCTAAGTCTTTTTCAAGGGCTTTATCTATTTTTGAATAAGGTCTTTGTTCTTTGTATCTTTTTCTGTAAATTATTCCGAAAAAAGATCCAGCAATTAAGCCTGAAAGATGGGCGATATAACCAGTATTTCCGATGTTGAAATAAGCTCCGAAAAAATTTATTCCAAGATATAGGATTCCTGCGATTGCCATCGGCATAGGCATTCCATAAACCCATATCATCATTTTTGGCCTTAGAATTACTAATGTTCCTAGGATGCCAAAGATTGCGCCTGAAGCTCCTAATGCGGTAGAGTAAAAGAAGCTTGAGATAAAAGAAGAAAGAAAACCAGTTATTAAAAAGATAAGTAAATATTTCTTTGTGCCTATGTTATTCTCGAGGATTATGCCAAAGAGAACAAGAGAAAAAAGATTTAGCAAGAGATGGGGCATATTTGCATGAAGAAAGATGCTTGTAAGTAATATCCATGGTCTTTTAAAAATATCACTGCTTGCCAATTTAAATGCATCTGTAAAATTAGGAATTGAATTTTGAAGCATAAAAATTAAAATGATAAATCCGGCTAAAAGAAATGTTGAAAATTTAAAATTGTTTTTTTGCATATTTTTTAAATTAATTTTAGGGGTAATAAAATTATCGCATTCAACAAAAAATTTATAAGTTACCTTAGAAAACCATTTGTACGCGGGAGTGTCGGAGTCTGGTCAAACGAGCAGGATTTGGTGCAAAGATCAAATGCTAAACTTAAGATCAGCTTCTTAAGCAATAAGTTATCCTGTAGCTTAGTGCTTGCGCAGGTTCAAATCCTGTCTCCCGCATCCTGCCTCAGTAGCTCAGTCGGTAGAGCATTACCTTGGTATCTTGCTGAAGAGGTAAAGGTCGTGGGTTCAATTCCCATCTGAGGCTTATGGCTTTAACGAAAGTTTCATCCGATAGAAAAATCGTTTTGGTTTATCGCTCATCAAAAGTCGCATAGTAAATCCCTTTTGTGTGCTGGCCATAATACATAAACCACTCGCCATTTATTTTAGCTAATGTGGGATCACCTGGTGGATTTGCAGGAAATGGGGTTCTAGTGTCTGTTGTGTAGTCAAAAACAGCATTCTGAGAGAAGCTTCCATCTCTATAGGTTATATGGTAAATGCCTTTGTATGACCAGAAATAAAGCCTGATCTCATTATTATCCCATTTAACCCATTCAGGGCTATTAATCCAGCCATTAAATTCAGAATTTCTACTGTCTAAAGCAATGCCTTTCTTTTTAAAATTAATTCCATCTTCCGATATTGCATAAAATAACAAGGCCGTAATGCTGTTTGGAACTTCTTGCGAGTATCTTTGGTTTATTGCTCCATTATACACCATTATGTAAGTTCCATCATCAAGTTGCATGGTAGTTTGTGCACCAACGTTGTCTATGCTAAAACCTGATTCTGATTTGTCAATCCTAATGCCTGCCTCGTCATTCCAGATTAGACCATCTTGAGAGATTGCGCTCTTTACTACGCCAGCATTTTGAAAGTACATTCTAAATCTTCCATCAGGAAGTTTGACTAGATCTGGGAATGTTGCAAACTCCTTTCTTATTCCTTCTTCTTTATTCCATTTTATTCCGTCTATTGATGTTGATGAGAAAAGTTCTAGTTTGTTTCCTGGAACTTCTGGCTCAACGGAGTAATACATTCTATAATTACCGCTTCCAATGTCTACAATTTCTGCATCTGCATAAGTGCCTGCTATTGCGATACTATTAAATTGCCAGGTTGCCTGTTGTGCTTGTTCAACTTGTAGTTGAGTTTCTTTTTCCCCAGACATAATCTGTTGAGATTTTGTCAGGGAAATAATCAAGATACCTACCACAGCGATAACAATAATGCTTATTAGAAATAAAGAAGACAGCCCTTTATCATCTGCAATCTTGATTTTATCTTTTATCATAAGATTTTCACCGGTTTTTTAATAGTCTACTTAGTGTTATTCAGTTTATAAACCCTTTCCTGCACTATCATAACTGTAGTATCATAACCTATTTTCCTTTCTATTAATCATCTTGCATCAATTAAGATAAGATAAACAATTCTTAAAATAATAAAAAGGTATATAAAACCTTACACGTCCTTTTATTATATGACAGAAAAGATTAATGTCAAAGAAGAGTATAAAAAATACAGCAAGTACAATCTCCCGGATTATGATAAGATTAATGAGGCATTTGAATTATATGCAATTGAAAAGCCCGATTTCTTTCTACACAATATCAGAAGGAGAATGCATGAAAGACTTGCATTTTTTGCGAGAATATTAGAGGGCGTTATTTATCCTAATCCTTCTTCTTTAGTAAATATGCAGGAAGCAAAATTCTTCAATGAAGAAGAGATGAAAAAACTGACTGCATTATACAAGAGAATTGTCATTTGGGAGAGAAAATCTCACGGCTTAGATGTAAGAAGCGATGAAAAAGAAAATGCTCATTACATTAATTTGTTATTTGAAGAATGGCCTTCTATCCAAGATAGTATGCTGCATGTTCTGCAAAAGATAGAAACTTCTTGGAAAAAAGAAGAAAAATCATCTGAGGAATCTTATTTTGGATAAAAACATAAAACCGATATATATATATCCTAATATCTAAGATTTCTTAATGCTTAAAATAAAAAGAGGTGAAAGAGATGGGTGTATTTGATAAATCTGCCATATTTGTAATTTTATTTTTGTTTATTGCTTTTGCTACAATAGGTTTTTTTGGAAATTTTGGAAATATTGGTTCTGAAAGGATTGTTGGGGGCGGCACAACTTCTCCATTTTCTCCAGATACATATCTTTTACACATTGATGAATCAGTAACTGTTTCAGGTAAAACTCTAACTCTTTTTAATGTAGGTTCGAGCGCAAGTTTGCAAGTAGATGTTGATGGTTCTACAGAAACTGTTTCAGCATGTGAAGTAGCAGAAACGGTAAATGGATTATCAGCTGAGATTATGGGATATACCTATGATGAAGATCCTACACAAAGATGGGCATTACTCCAAATAGTTCGTTCAGATGATTACTTCTTTAGATTTGAAGAGTCAAAAGTTATTAATGACAATACTGTTACTTTAATGAATGTTGGTTCTACAGGAAGTGTACAATTAAGTGTAAATGGAGAAATAATAACTATTCAAGATCAGGGAACAAGAGTTGTACAAGGACTTTCAATTACAGTTCTAGACACTTTTTATGATGGAGATGACCCAACGCAGAGAACTGCTATGCTTAGGATAGTTCCTTACCCTTCTACTGGGGGTTCTCCATTAAAGATAAAGACAACAGCTGGCTAAATTTTTATTTTTCTTTTTATTTTTTGTTTTGGATAACTTTTTAAAGAAAGAACCTATTAAAGTAATATGGAAAAAAAGGGGCAGTTTTATATTATATTGGTAATTATTCTTTCTATTGCTGTCTTTGGCATTGTTTCTGAAACTAATAAAGCAGAGCAGCCTATCTTCACACAAGATTTCAGTGAGTTGTCTCAAAATTACTTGCAAGAAAGCCCTAAGGTAGTAAATTATGCACTATATACAGGAGAAGAAGCTACAACAATTTTTCCGCAATTTACTGAAACATTTCTGCAACAAGCACGAAAAACAAATCCTCAAATAGGATTAATTTATATTTATTCTAATGGGACAGAAGTAAAGGTAAGAAGCTATCTAAATGAAGCTAGCATTATTTATCAAACAAATCTTAGTTCTTATAATGAAACTTTGGGCTATCTCTTCGGAGAAGGACAAGTTATTCTTGAGAAAGTAGTTTTAAACGTCGGAGGAAAAGAATTTGTTCATGAGGTTCCTGTTACAGTCAACAATTTTGGAGAGGAATTTTTTGAGACACGACCTTTTCCTGAACCACAAGCCTTGCGCTTAGACATTGGAGGTATTTTCCATACATTTAACTTACAGCAACCAGAAAGCATTCCTGAATTACAAATATTATTGCGTTCTCAGGAAGGAGATACAGTAGAAGTTTATCAGACAGGCAATCCAGATGTTCCATTTACACCAACATAATCTTTAAATACTACTAAAGAAGGAAAAGCATATGGGAAAAAAGAGATCGCGAAAAGCCATTTCTCCTTTAATTGCTACAGTGCTTTTAGTAGGATTTGTCATTATTCTTGCAGTTTTAGTCTTTACCTGGTGGGACAATATAGTTAAAGAAAGAGCAGGAAAGGTTGGGGCGGAGAGCGAATCTCAGATTTCATGCAGTTTGCAATTAGATTATCAAGTAAAAGATGTTTGTTATGATAATGACAAATTTATTAGCTTCTCTGTAGAGAATTTAGGGGATGTTACCCTAGATGGATTTAAAGTCAAGATTGAAGGAATGAATGGCAAGATAACTGTTTTATCTATTTCAGATGATATTAAAGAAGGAGCAGCAAAGGAATTAGGAGTAGATTATAGTGATACAGAAATAGATACTCCTGAAAGAATTGAGTTATTGCCTGTAGTAATAGCAAGAGGCGCTGAATCTGTGTGTGTAGAAAAGAAAGAAGTGATTACTAGCTTAGAAGAGTGTTAGCTCATTAAAGTATAAACGCAGCTTTCTCGGAAGGTTTTTATATCAGTATCTCTCACAGGAAGTATGCAAGCGAAAGAGGGTGATCTTGTTGAGGTAAGCACTGATAATGAAGTGTTGAAAGGAAGATTAATTCCTGGACCTGATAAAACAAGAATTGTCTTAAAATTAGGCTCTGGTTATAACATTAGTTTGGATAGAAAAAAAATAAAGAAGATAAAACTTATCAAAAAGTATCAGGAAAAGGAAAATGCATTCCCTTTTATAAAAACAAAGAAAGGGTTAAAGACTGTTACTATTCTGCATACAGGAGGTACACTTGCTTCAGAAGTAAGTTATGAAACTGGTGGTGTTATCCCGAGGTATACTCCTGAAGAATTATTAGGGAAATTTCCTGAAATTGCTGATATTGTTAATGTTAAGAGCAGATTAATTAGGAATATGTGGAGTGAAGATATTAACTTTAAACATTATAATCTTTTAGCAAAAGAGATTGTCAAAGAGCTTCGCAAAGTAGATGGTGTTATTATAACTCATGGAACAGACACTATAGGATATACAGCAGCTGCACTAAGCTTTATTTTAGAGGGATTAGAAAAACCTGTTTTGATAGTCGGGGCGCAAAGAAGCTCTGATCGAGGAAGCAGTGATGCTGCTTTTAATTTAACTTGTGCTGCAAAGTTTATTGCTGAGAGTGATTTTGGTGAAGTAGCTATCTGCATGCACGAAAGCATGAGCGATGATAATTGTTTGATTATGCCGGCTTGCAAGACAAGAAAGCTACATAGCAGCAGAAGAGATGCGTTTAAAGTTGTAAATGGGAAGGCATTTGCAAGAGTTAGCAAAGAAAAGATTACTTTCTTGAGAAAAAATTATGGGAGAATAGGAAAAAACCATATCAACATAAAATTGTTTAAGGATGTAAAAGTTGGAATATTGAAAGCGCATCCAAATATGAAAGTTGATGAAGTAAGATTTTACAGAAATTTTGATGGATTAGTATTAGATGGATATGGATTAGCCGGGAATTTTCCTATTAATAAGATAGATAATTTTACTTTAGAAAATGAAAAGATCTATGCTGAATTGAAAAAATTGTCTAAAAAAATGCCTTTAGTAGCGACTACACAAACAATTTTTGGAAGAGTCAATATGAATGTTTACAGCACTGGAAGGAAGATGCAAGACATTGGGATTTTAGGAAATTACAGCGATATGTTAACAGAAACAGCCTTTATTAAGTTAGCGTGGCTCTTAAGTAATTTTAAGAAAGAGGATGTAAGAAGTTTGATTGGAGAAAATTTAAGAGGAGAGATTAGCAAAAGGATAACTAGTGAGTTTTTAGAATGAAAGATGATTATGATAAAATAAATTTTCTCTGTGGGATAGAGATTCATCAAGAATTATCTGGAAAGAAACTATTTTGCTCATGTTCTGCAGATCTAAAAGAAGAAAAGAAAGATTTAGAGATTAAAAGAGAAATACGGTCTTCTGTTGGTGAGAGCGGAGAAGCAGATGTAGCTTCATTATATGAGCAAAAGAAAAATCTTAAATTTGTTTACTATGGATATGAAGATGAACATTGTTTAATAGAATGCGATGAGCAACCCCCCGATCCAATAAACCAAGATGCATTAAAAACAGCATTAGAGATAGCAACCATTTTAAAATTAAAAATTCCTGACGAACTTATTGTGATGAGAAAGGTTATAAGCGACGGATCGGTTGTATCCGGATTTCAAAGATCTTTATTAGTTGGATTAGGCAATGAAGAATCATTTATAGATACTTCTCAAGGAAGAGTAAGGATAAAAGATATTTATTTAGAAGAAGATGCTGCCAAAATAATAAAAAAAGAAAGGGATAATGTCTATTTTTCTTTATCAAGAGCCGGGATTCCATTAATAGAGATAGGAACACAGCCGGATATTAAAACACCAGAGCAGGCTAAGGAAGTAGCTTCATATCTTGGTATGTTATTAAGAAGTGTTCCAGGAATACGCAGAGGGATAGGCACTATCAGGCAAGATGTTAATATGTCCATCTTAAATGGTGCAAGAATAGAATTAAAGGGTTTTCAAGATTTAAGGAATATGCCCTATGTAATTGAGAATGAGATTAAAAGACAATTAGAGATGATGAATCAAGGTAATAAGATTAAGGAAGAAGTAAGAAAAGTAAATGCTGATTGCTCTACTTCCTTCTTAAGGCCTATGCCTGGGGCTTCCCGCCTTTATCCTGAAACTGATATTCCAAATATAAAAATCGATAAAGAATTATTAAATGGCATTAAAAAAACAGAGTTGATTGATGAGAAAATCGTAAGAATAGGAAAGCAATACAATCTTAACAATGAAATAGCAAGAGTTTTAGTAAAAGAAAATAAACTAGAATTATTTGAAGAATTGCATAAACAGTTTGGTATGCCTGAATTGATTGCACGAACTATCCTATTAACTGTAAAGGATTTAAAAAATAGATTAGGATTACCATCTGATAAACTAACTAAAAAAGATTTTGAAGAAATATTTAATTATGTTAAGAAAGGAATGTTGGATAAAGGATTGGTCAGTAAAGCATTAGAGGATAGATTACAAGGAAAATTTTCTTTAGCGAAGTATAAAGTTGTAGATGAGAAAGAATTGGAGTTTTTTATTAAAAATTTAGTGAAAGAGAAAGGAAATTTGAGCGACGGCGCTTTAATGGGGATAATTATGCAAGAATACAAAGGAATGGTTGATGGAAAAAGAGTTATGGAGATTTTGAAGAAAATAAGAGGTACCTAAATGCGAATAAGAACATTCTCTTGGATTTTATCAGTTCTTGCACTTCTTCTTGCAATTTTTCTTTATGTCTTTAGAAATCCCTATTGGTATTATCCCGCAGTTATTGGAGTATGGTTTTTCTTTGATAATCTCTCACATTTGAGAGGACAAAAAACAACGCTAGACTTCCTATTAAAAAGTAAGCCTAGACGGGGTCTTTATCTTTATTTTAGTTTATTCCTCCTCGGTTTTTTTATTGAGATTATCGGGAGAATTTTTTTAAACCTATGGTATTATCCTAGATTACCTCCGTTTGTTGTTAACACCCTAACTTTTTTGTTTTATCCTTTCATCTTGATGTCCTTTAGAGAAACTTACGTCTTCACACAATCTTTTTTCGGACATCCTCTTCCTTCAGTTATTATGTCTATGTTATTTGGTATCCTCATTTGGGAAATCCCTAATGTTTATTCTCAAGATTGGGTTTATACTATTCTCTATAGCAGTCTCGAAGCGTTCCATATCAATGTAATTGTCATCTTTGGCTGGTCGATTTTAATTTTAGCGCCTTTGTATATTTATAAGATAGTAATAAAGGAAAAACATATTTTAGATTAAAATAAATAAAGAGCTTACTTAACAAAAACGTAATTACTTACGATTCTGAAGCTTGGATTATTCTTTTCATCTCGTTCAAGGGATTTTTCCCTTGAAGCTTGAGTGTTTCAACAACACTCAACAAAACCCCAAAAATGTCTGCTCCTTTTTTGCTTCTGTTACCGTTGCTTATTTTCCTTATAACAACCGCTTTCCTTATTCCTCTTTCTGCTCTATTATTTGTAGCTTCAATCTCGA
>Ga0209541_10003984_pt1 | contig 26597 bp, 27 predicted proteins | sample RifCSPlowO2_01_FD_184027 | JGI IMG/M metagenome (GOLD analysis project Ga0209541, IMG submission 184027) | Groundwater microbial communities from Rifle, Colorado - Rifle CSP2_plank lowO2_0.1 (SPAdes) (version 2) | ecosystem: Environmental > Aquatic > Deep subsurface > Groundwater | place... | reverse complement strand
ATCCAGATTTAGCATTGGAAAATATAATTACCACTTATAATGTTTTAGAGTTTGCCAGAAAGAATAAAATAAAGAGAGTTGTTTTTTCTTCAAGTAGAGAAGCGTATGGAAACAAAAAAGAAATAGTTTCTAAAGAAACGGATGTTGATATAGCGCGGTGTGAAAGTCCTTATGCGGCAAGCAAAATTGCAGATGAAGTGATGATATATTCTTATTTTAAATGTTATGGTATGGATTATGTTGTCTGCAGATTTTCCAATGTGTACGGTATGTATGACCAAAGCCAAAGATTTATTCCCCTTATGCTAAGAAAGATGAAAAAAAACGAAGACATAGAAATTTTTGGAAAAGATAAAGTTTTGGATTTTACCTATATTGATGATTGTGTGGAAGGAATTATTAAGTGCATAGCAAAATTTGATAATGTAAAAAATAATACTTTTAATATTGCTTTTGGAAAAGGGTCCAAGCTTATTGATGTGGCCAAACTGATTAAAAAAAACTTGAAAAGCAAAAGCCGGATTTTCCTGGGTAAGAATCGTCAAGGGGAAGTGGTAAGGTTTATTGCCGATATTTCCAAAGCAAAGAAAATGTTGGGATATGAGCCAGAATATAGTTTGGAAGATGGCATGAAATTAGCCATTGATTGGTATGCTAAAAACAAGGCATATCAACAATAGACTTTATATTGTAAGTATGATATATTAAACATCGGTTCTTTGCATTGTCAAAAATCACTGAAAGAAAGAAGATGCCATGGAAAAGTTCCTCATTGGTCCGTCCACTGGTTGGTTGTACGCAAAAGAAATGTACTCGCTGCGCCAACAAGAAGCAATCTTGAAAAAAGCACAAGCCAATTGCTTTGAGATTGTGGTTGGCGAATGTAATGGTAACAGCAAAAGGATGCTTTCGCTCAAACAAGGCGAACAGTTTGATAGGGATTTTGCCTATCGTTCGGTGCATCTTTTTGACGTTAGCGACCAACAGCTGGATAACCAGATTAGGGTGGCACAGGAAGCCATTACTCTGTGTAATGCCAGTATCGCGGTAAGCCACATTATGAAAGTCAATGGTGAGTACCCATTGAATCCCTGCGAAAGAATGATTGCTGCTGGCGTGCCCTTAGCCATGGAAAACATGGATTCAAGGAAAGACAGCGGTTTCTTACTGGCAGATTTAGTGCAAATTGGGCGATCGCTTAGCTGTCCATTCGTGTTGGATGTCCAGCATGCCTACGAGCACGACCATTCGATGGCCTATGCCCAGGATTTGTTTCAACATCTGCAAGAGCCCTTGGTGCATCTTCATGTCAGCGGCCAAACACCGGACAACATCCATGCTTTGGTCTACAAGGCCAGCAATGCCAAAGAAATCGTGGAATTTGTCGGTTACGTCCTTTCAAGGAAGGTTGTCCCTCTGATTTTGGAGGGTGAATACACAAATGCCGGTGAACTTTCGCGGGAAATACAGTTCCTGAAAAAGGAGCTGGACTCTTCTGAATCTGTCGGTTGGTTTTTACGCCAACGGCAAGGCAACTGACTGCGTGGTCGAGTTGGTCTATTTGTCACTCTATCCGCAAAGAACCTGTGACCGGCAGTCCGGTTAAATGAACCTTGTCCGCTGTGTTGAAAAACACACAGCGGATTTTTTATTTTCTAGCAAGTGAAGGCAGTAAAGATTTGGAAATTTTTACTGCCAAGCGGCAACGAAAATATGCTATGCATATTTCTCAATAATGTGATAAAGTAAGCAGTATGAATTCAAAGTTACCAAGTCCAGCACCCAAAGCTATTATTTACGAAGACGAACTTCTATATGTGTGTCTTGCGTCTTATCCTATGACTCGGGGCCATGTAGTGGTTGCCTGGAAACAAGATGTAAAAGATTTGCACAGCTTGGCCAAGCGTGATTATGATTATTTGATGGATACGGTAAATTCTGTTCGCAATGCCATGCTTAAAGCTCTCAAAATTAAAAAAGTGTATTTAATTTACATGGATGAGACCCAGCATGTCCATTGGCATTTATTTCCTCGTTACAATGAAAAAGGATTTGATGTATTTTCACATAAACCCGAAAAACTTACAGATTTTTCTTTGGCCGAAAAGATAAAAAAGAATTTGATTTTTAAGTAAGGAAATAATAAAAGTACATAGAGGTTGTTTAACGACCCCACATTAGAGGGTTATTAATTAGCTTTTCGGTATTACTGACCCGTTTTGACCCCTATTGACACTGTTTTAATAGGGGATTAGTATTAATGTAGTTATTAGTTAATAGTTCCTGCCTGTCGGCAGGCGGGTAAAGTTTTAGTTTTATGCTTTATAGTTTAGGTAAACCAATAACTAAATAACTAAAACCAATAACTTAAAACTAAGAACTAACATGGCAGAAGAAATTCAACCAGAAAAAATATATACGCCAAAAGAAGCTCGGGACTTTTTAAAAGTCAGTGAAAGCACGATGAAAAGGATGCTAAAAGGAGGGATTATACAGGCATATAAAGTAAGCGGGCAGTATAGGATTTGGGGAAGAGACATTTTAAAAATAGTTTCTCCAGAAGCCGTTATTAAAGGAGATAGGGTTTATTTAAAAATAAAGGAAAGGGTTAAAATCGCCATCAAAAAATGGTAAATTAAATATAAAAATATGAGTTTAGATAACAAAACAATTTTAGTTACAGGTGGCGTAGGTTCTTTTGGCCAAGAATTTGCAAAAATTATCTTAAAAGAATGTAATCCCAAAAGCGTTAGAATTTACGATAATAGAGAGTTAGCTCAAGTTGAAATGGAAAGAGAAGTAAAAGATCCACGGTTGAGATTTTTTATTGGGGATATTCGCGATGTAAATAGGCTTCATAGGGCTTTGAACGGTGTTGATATTGTGGTGCACGCGGCAGCATTAAAGCATGTGCCAATATGCGAATATAATCCTATTGAAGCTATAAAAACAAACATTGATGGAACTGTTAATGTTATTGATGCGGCTATTAATAATGGTGTCCAAAAAGTAATATTGATTAGCACTGACAAGGCAGTGCAGCCAGTTAATCTTTACGGGGCGACTAAAATGGTTGCTGAAAAGCTTTTTGTGCAAGGCAATAGTTATTCGGGAGACCGCAAAACCATGTTTAGCGTGGCTCGCTATGGGAATGTAATTGGAAGTAGTGGAAGTGTGGTTCCTTTATTTCAAAAACAAAAAGATATGGGAGAGATTACAATTACCGATGAAACAATGACACGATTTTGGATTACATTGGATCAGGGTGTTCGCTTTGTTGTAAAATGTATTGAAAATATGAAAGGTGGAGAAATATTTATTCCTAAAATTCCTAGCACTAAAATTACTGATTTAGCGGAAGCGATTGCTCCTGGAGTAAAAAGAAAAATCATTGGCATACGTCCTGGTGAAAAAATACACGAAGTATTATTGACTGCCGAAGAATCGCGCAATGCCACAGAGTTTGACGAATATTTTATTATTAAGCCAGAATTTTCTTTTTGGGATAACCAAAATCATCAAGGCGGTAAAGAAAGTTTCTCCAGATTTTTATATTCTTCTGATACTAATACTAAATGGCTAGATAAAGACCAAATAAAACATTTAATTACATGAACCCCGTTAGAAGTTTAGTTGTGGTAGTAAAAACTTCAATGGGTTAAATAAGTAAATTAATAAAAATAATAAGTGGCAAGCAAAAATATTTTTATAAAAATATTTTTTGCCCATAACTTCTAACAGGGTGAAAAAAAATATTCCGTATGGACATCAATGGGTAGATAATAATGATATTAAAGAGGTGGTGAAAGTTTTGAAATCAGATTGGTTAACCCAAGGGCCAAAGGTTGAAGAATTTGAAAAAGCTGTTGCCAAATATTGTAATGTAAAATATGCTGTTGCAGTTTCTTCTGGAACGTCAGCTTTATATTTAGCTTATGTTGTGGCTAATATAAAACCGAGAGATGAAGTGATTACTACTCCTTTAACCTTTGCCGCAACTGCCAATATGATATTTTTTTGCGGAGCAAAACCAGTTTTTGCAGATATTAAAGAAGATACTTTAAATATTGACTCAAAAGAAGTAGAAAAAAAAATTACTAAAAAAACAAAAGCTATAGCCACTGTTGATTTTGGGGGTCAGCCATGTGATTACGACGAAATTTTTAAAATTGCAAGAAAACATAAATTACTGGTTATTGAAGATGCTTGCCACGCCCTAGGAGCTCAATATAAAAGTAAAAAAATAGGCAGTTTAGCTGATATGACAATTTTAAGTTTTCATCCAGTAAAGCATATTACCACAGGTGAGGGTGGCATGATATTGACTAATAATAAAAATTTTTATAAAAAGTTAAAGGTTTTAAGAAGCCACGGAATAGTTAAAAAGCCGGAGCAGGGGGGTTGGTACTACGAAATAGAAAATCCCTCTTTTAATTTTAGAATTACCGATATTCAATGCGCCTTGGGTATAAGCCAGCTTAAAAAAATAGACAGTTTTATCAAACGAAGAAGAGAAATTGTTGCAAAATATAATTTAGCTTTCAAAAACATTAAAGAAATTATAACTCCCACAGAAAAAGATTATGCCAAATCGTCCTGGCATCTATATCCAATCCAGGTAAAAGGACTCAATCGGAAAAAAGTGTTTGAATATTTGCGAAAAAAAGGCGTTGGCGTCCAGGTACATTATATGCCATTGCACCTTCATCCTTTTTATCAAAAAAAGTTTGGGTATAAAAAAGAAGATTTCCCGGTTGCCGAAAAATATTATGAGGGAGCCATTAGTTTGCCGCTTTTTCCAAAAATGACAAATAGAGACGTTGAAAGTGTCATTAAAACAGTGAAAAGTATTAAAAAATAACATGATCGCAATTATTGACTATGGTTTAGGAAACTTAACCTCAGTTAAAAATGCTTTGGATTTTTTAGGCATAGAAGCGATCATAACTAATAATGCCCAAGAAATCCAAAAAGCAGACAAAATAATTTTACCCGGGGTTGGGGCATTCGGCCAAGGAATGGATAACTTAAGAAAGTTGGGCTTGGCAGAAGTTTTACATAAAGAAGTGATAGAAAATAAAAAACCATTTTTAGGGATTTGCTTGGGAATGCAGTTGATATGCAAAAAAAGTTACGAAGAGGGAGAATTTGAAGGGTTGGGGTGGATTCCAGCCGAAGTTATAAGATTTAACTTAGAGAGTGAAAAACTATTAGTTCCTCATGTCGGTTGGAATGAAGTTACTTGCAATCTTGATTCGCCCATTTTAAGCGGAGGCAATAAGGAGCAAACATTTTACTTTGTCCATAGTTATTATCCGGATGTTAAAGATAAAAACTTAGTGGTTGGCTGGTGTGATTACGGGGTCAAGTTTGCTGCCATATTGCAAAAAGAGAATATATTTGCAGTGCAATTTCATCCGGAAAAAAGCCAGCAAGAGGGGTTGGAAATATTAAGGAAGTTTTCACAAATTACATAAACTCCCATGTTGAAAAAAAGACTCATTCCTTGCTTGTTTTTAAAAAATGGGCACCTGGTACGGAGTGAAAAATTTTCATACCACCAATTATTGGGAAACCCCGTTTCCCAGGTTGAAAGGATTAATTCCTGGTCAGCAGATGAATTAATTTATATTGATATTAGCGATGAAGAATATTATGACTTACGGCGGGATGATCAGAAAGTAAAAAGTCTGGGGAGTATTTACGAAATCATTGAAACAGTTTCAAAAACATGTTTTATCCCGCTTACCTTTGGAGGCAATATAAAAACCATTGAAGATGTAAAAGAACGGTTAAAAAGGGGGGCAGATAAGGTGATTGTAAACACGGCTACATTTGAAAATTTAGACTTTATCAGCGAAGTTGTAAAAGCTTTTGGCAGGCAGTGCATTGTTGTCGGAATTGATGTGAAGATGAATGATAAAGCAGAGTATGAAGTATATATTAGGCATGGTAAAAAAGCTACCGGGTTAAATCCGGTAGAGTGGGCCAAGGAGGTAGAAAAAAGAGGCGCCGGTGAAATTTTTTTAAATTCAATAGACCGTGATGGAACCGCCGAGGGGTACGACACTAAATTAATTAAAATGGTAGTAGAAAGCGTTTCAATCCCCGTAATTGCCTGCGGCGGAGTAGGAATATTTGAACATTTTATAGGTGGACTTACCGAGGGCGGGGCAAGCGCGGTGTCAGCGGGGAATATTTTTAATTTTACCGAAAATAGCGTAATTCAAGCCAAAAAAACACTTTTAAAAGCAGGTGTGGATATTCGTTCATAAAAATATGCATAGACCTCATAAAGTAAAGTATTGCAGCAAATGCGTGTATCCGTCTGCATCAGCAGTGCCTTTGACATTTGATGAAAATGGCGTTTGCAGCGGATGCCGAACCCATGAACAAACAAAAAATATTGATTGGAAGAAGAGAAGGGAAATGCTAGAAAGAATTGTTGATGAAAATCGAGGAAAAAGCAAGGGGAATTATGATTGTATTATTCCGGTTAGCGGAGGAAAAGATAGTTATTTTCAAACCTATTATGCGATTGAAGAATTAAAAATGAAACCATTATTGGTCACCTACCACGGCAATAATTATTTGCCGGTGGGAGAAAGAAATCTTCAAAGAATGCGACAAGTGTTTGACGCAGACCACATCATTTTCAGGCCCAGTGAAAAATTATTGAAAAAACTGAATAAAAAATGTTTCATAAAAATGGGAGACATGAATTGGCATAATCACTGCGGTATATTTACTTATCCTGTTCAAATTGCGGTAAAAATGAAGATACCGTTAATCATTTGGGGCGAACACGGCTATACTGATCTTGGCGGGATGTACTCTATGAATGATTTAGTGGAAATGACAAAAAAGTATAGGACAGAACACGCTTGCCGTGGATTTGATTGGTTTGATATGGTAGATGAAAAGGAAGGAATACAAGAACAAGATGTTTTGTGGGCAAAATATCCTACTGACCAGGAGATTGAGGCAACGGCTGTGCGGGGAATATATTTGGGCAACTTTGTAGAATGGGATGCCAATGTTCATGTCAAATCAATGATGGAAAAATATGGTTGGGAAGAATTCACAGAATCATTTGACCGGACTTATCGCAAGTTTTCAAACTTAGATGACATGCATGAAAATGGAGTGCACGATTATTTAAAATATATTAAATTTGGCTATGGCCGGGCTTCAGACCATGCTTGCAAAGATATAAGGCGTGGTCACATGACCAGAGAACAAGGCATTGAAATGGTCAGGAAATATGACCATGTAAAACCGCGAGATTTAAAGCGTTGGCTGGAATATGTTGATATGTCAGAAGAAGAATTTGACCGCGTTTCAGATACCTTCCGGGATCCTCGTGTATGGTGGAAAAGCGATGGAAAATGGGTAAAAGATAATATTTGGGACAACGGTTCCAATAATTAAATAATTTTTACTTATGGCTAAAATTACTTTTCAAGAAAAAACATGGGCTGGTAGCTTTGGGAAAAAATATACAGGTGACACTGCTAAAAATCCAAAAACCTTAAAGGATACCGATAAACTATACATTCAAATGTATGGCATCACTAAGACACAATTAAACAAAGAATTTTTTGGCAACCTTGACCGTTCTATTAAGATTTTGGAAGTGGGATGCAATAGGGGCATACAACTGATGTACTTTCAAAAAATGGGCTTTAAAAATTTATATGGAATAGAAGCAAATGCCCAAATCGTAGAACTTGCTAAGGCCGGAACAAAAAATATTAATATTATACATGGATCTGCTTTAGACATTCCTTTTAAAGATAATTATTTTGATTTGGTATTTACCGCCGGAGTACTTATTCATATTTCACCAAAAAATATCAAAAAAGTGGTGAAAGAAGTTTACCGATGCTCCCAAAAATATATTTCAGGCCTTGAATATTATGAAAAAAGGTACACCGAAATACCCTACCATGGACAAAGAAATTTGCTTTGGAAAACAGATTTTTCCAATATATATTTAGATTCTTTTAAAGATTTAAAGGTGGTAAAAGAAAAAAAAATGAAGTATGTATATGACCAGAATATGGATGAGATGTTTTTATTAAAGAAAAATGGCAAACACAAAAAGTAAATTCAATGTCGGTGTGATTATTCAGGCAAGAATGAACTCTGCAAGGTTGCCTGGAAAAGTCTTAATGGATATAGCTGGAAAACCCATGCTGTGGCATGTTGTTGAGCGCTTAAAAAATGCCAAAAAAATAGACGAAATTATTCTGGCAATTCCCGATACAAAAAACAACGACGAATTAGAAGCTTTTGCTAAAAATCATAATATAAAATATTTTCGAGGCAGTGAAGAAGATGTGCTTTCGCGATATTATAAGGCTGCCAAAAATTTTACATGTAATGTCATAGTGAGAATAACATCAGATTGTCCCCTTGTTGATGCTGCCTTGGTAGATGCGTTTGTCAAAAAACATCTCGCGTCGGATGCAGATTACACAAGCAATATTATTCAAAGAACATATCCTAAGGGTATAGATGTAGAAGTTTTAAATTTTGAAATCTTAGAAAAAAGTTTTAAAGAAGCCACTATTCAAAAACACCGCGAACATGTTACCTTGTATGTTCGAGAACATCCGGAAAAATTTAAAAGAGTCAGCGTAAAACAAGAGAAAAATTTTTCTCGACTACGCTGGACGGTTGATGAACAAGAAGATTTGGAATTTGTTAGAGAAATTTATAAGAGGTTGTACAAAAAAGGAAGTATATTTTTCATGGAGGACATTATGAAAGTGTTGGAAAAAGAGCCAAAATTATTAGAAATAAATAAAAATATTAAGAGAAAAAAAATATAGTAAGATGATGGGAAAAAGTTTTAAAATAGGAAATCGAAAAATCGGATACAATCAGCCGGTTTTTATTATTGCAGAGTTATCTGGAAATCATAATCAAAATTTTCAACGGGCCAAAAAACTAGTTAAAGCGGCTTGTGAATGCGGAGTTGATGCCATAAAATTGCAAACTTATACGCCAGATACTTTAACCATAAATTCTTCAAATACATGGTTTCAAATAAAAGGCAGTTCTCCTTGGAAGGGAAAAAACTTATACCAATTATATCAAAGTGCATATACTCCCTGGGAATGGCAGCCAAAATTAAAAAAACTGGCAGAAAGTTACGGGGTAATGCTTTTTTCAACACCGTTTGATGAAACGGCAGTTGATTTTTTGGAAAAAATGAAGGTTCCCGCCTATAAAATTGCTTCCTTTGAAATTGGAGACTTGGAATTGCTAAAAAAAGTGGCTAAAACTAAAAAACCGGTAATCATTTCACGGGGCATGGCAACCAAAGAAGAAATAAGTTTGGCTCTATTCACTCTAAGAAAATATGGGGCAAAGAAAATTGCCGTTTTGCACTGTGTATCTTCTTATCCGGCGAGTTTGGAAGAAATGAATTTAGCTACGATTGCTGATGTATCAAAAAGATTTAATGTAATATCTGGTCTCTCTGATCATAGCCTGGGTATTATTGCTGCTGTGACCTCCGTGGCTTTGGGAGCCAAAATAATTGAAAAACATTTTACCTTAAAGAGGAGCGATGGTGGCCCCGATGCCCCTTTTTCACTTGAGCCAGAAGAGTTAAAAGAGTTAGTAAAATCTATCCACGAAGCAGAAAAAACAATTGGGAAAGTTCAGTATCAACTTGGTAAAAAAGAAACAAAAAACATTATTTTTAAACGATCGCTATTTGTGGTTGAAGATATAAAAAAAGGAGAAAAATTTACCAAAAAAAATATCAGGTGCATAAGGCCTGGTTATGGCTTGGCCCCCAAATTATTGAGTTCAGTTTTAGGAAAAAAATCAAAAGAAAACCTTAAACGAGGAATCCCGCTAAAGCAAAATTTTATTGGTAAATAAATATATGACGCCAGAACAGATAATAGAAAATATATTAGGAAAAGAGGCGTTGCATCTTTGGAAGGTTCTACTTCAGCAAGAACCTAAAGCAGCCCAAGCCATTGTTTTTTTGCAGGGCGACCGTTTTGACCGTATCCCTGCCGCATTAGCTTTGTATAAGAAAGGATTGGCGAAAAATATTATTATAACCGGCAACAATGATTTAATCGGCCGCGGAAAACGCAATGACGAAAATGACATCCACTTAAACAAAATTAAAAAAGTTTTTTTAAAAAATGGTGTGCCTATAGAAACTCTCATCATTGACGACCAATCTTTCAACACTAAAGATCAGGCGGTTAATACGGTTACTATGGCTCTTAAAAAAGATTGGAAGATGATACTGGTAGTAACTTCCCCCTATCATGTTTTACGTGTTTATTTGACGTTTGTTAAACAGTCAATGGAACAAAAATGGCAAGGTGAGATTATTATGTGTGCTACGGATTTGGATTGGTCTTTGGTGCCGTCTGGCAGATCTAAAACTGCGCTGGAAATGCTAACTATTGAAATGGAAAAAATTAAAAAATATCAATCAAATGTGTCTACCATAGCAGAGGGGATTAACTATATAATATGAAAATAGTTTTTTATGGGGGGAAACAAGCTGGGATGGTTGCTTTGCTTACGTTATTGGCACAAGGACAAGAAATAGTTTGCGTTGTGCCAATTGATGAAGTGGTGGCTTCGGTTGCCGAAGATTTAAAGTTAAATGTAAAAAAGGTTAATGATGTTAATGATCCCCAGTTTGTTGATTACCTGAATGGATTGAAGCCCGATTTGTTTTTCTGTTGTCATGGCCGCCAAATTATTAAAGAACCCTTACTTGCCTTGACTCAAGCTATTAATCTTCACCCCTGTCTTTACAAGTATAAGGGTAAGGATCCGGTTGTGCGATTATTAGCCGACGGTGAGAAAAAAGCTTCAGTGGGAGCACACATCATGACTAAAAAAGTTGATGATGGCGAAGTGTTAGTGGAAGAATTTATTGAAACCCAAGGCAAAACTCCAGCAGAGGTTTACAGCGATCTTTATCCGCTTTATGCTATAGTGACGATAAAAGTTTTAGAAAAGATAAAATTATGATTATTTTAGACGGTAATAAATTATCGGAAAAGATTTTAAAGAATATTAAAGATGTGATTAAAGCAAAGCATCTTACATTAAAGCTGGCTGTCATTTTGGTGGGGGATAATGTAGCTTCAAAATCTTATACCAGCAAAAAACAGCAAGCTTGCCAATCGGTTGGCATTGATTTTCAATTATTTAATTTTCCTTCAACAATAGATAATGATGAATTGAAAAAAGAAATTAAAAAAATTATTGATGATGAAAGTACTTCAGGAGTTATTGTCCAACTTCCCCTGCCTTCTCAATTTAATACTACTGAAATTTTAAATCTTATCCCCCTAGAAAAAGATGTTGATCTGTTATCAGATATTAGTTTTGAGAAATTTTCAAAAAATGAATTACCTATTTTACCCCCGGTTGTAGGAGCAATTAAGCGCTTGTTAGAAGAATATAAAATTCCCATGAACAATAAAAAAATAGCCCTTATTGGAAAAGGCAGACTCGTGGGCAGGCCATTGGCAGTATGGCTGAAAAACAATAATATACACTTTTTTAACATTGATAAAAATACCGAAAATATTTCCGTGCTCACTAAAGAATCAGACATTATAATTTCTGGTACGGGTTCGGGCGGTCTTATTAAAGAAGGCATGGTAAAAGCGGGAGCAGTGCTTGTAGATGTGGGCACTTCTTCCGAAGAAGGAAAGGTGAAAGGAGATATTGATCCGTTGTGTTATGAAAAAGCAAGTTATGTTGCTCCGGTTCCGGGTGGTATTGGGCCCATAACGATCGTTATGCTTATAGAAAATATACTAACATTGAAAATAAACTAACTCACTAATTATTATGCCAGACGAAATTCAATTTTCTGAAGAAAATATTAGGCCAAACAATGTAACTGAAGGCGCAAAAATAGCAGTATTAAAAGACCTTGGGCGGCTTCTGACCAATATCGATAAATTTGTAAATGTATTTTGTCCTGCATGCAACCGTAATGAATATACTCCTACCTATAAAAAATTCGGACTAGATTATGTTACTTGCATGAATTGCAAGACTTTGTACATAAGCCCGAGGCCTTCACCAGAAGTTTTGGAAATGTGTTACAGGGATTCTGACGTTTATGCTTATTGGGATAAATACATTTTTCCCGCATCTGAAAAAGCCAGAAGAGAAAAAATGTTTAAACCCAGGGTTGATACATTATTAGAATTTTGTAAAAAATACAATGTAACTACGGATTCTATTTTAGATGTTGGCGCTGCGTATGGCACCTTTTGCCAAGAAGTTGCTTCAAGGAATATTTTTAAAAGAATAGTCGCCATTGAACCGACGCCGGGTTTAGCGCAAACATGCAGGGATAAAAATATTGAAACAATTGAGTCGCCCGTTGAAAAGGTATCATTTAGCGAAAATGAAAAATTTGATGTGGTCGTAAACTTTGAAGTTATTGAACATTTATTTTCTCCTGAAAATTTTATTAATCAATGCAAGCAATTTTTGAAACCGAACGGCCTGTTTGTAGTTACTTGTCCAAACGGCAAAGGATTTGACTTTACGGTTTTAAAAGAATTGTGTAATAGCATAGACCACGAACATTTAAATTATTTTAATCCACACTCTTTAAATTTACTTCTTTCGCGTTGTGGTTTTCAAGTTCTGGAAACGTTAACGCCGGGCAGGTTGGACGCACAGCTTGTAAGAAAAAAAATATTGAGCGGTGAATTTAGTGTTTTGAATAATCCTTTTTTAAAACAGGTTTTAATAGATAATTGGGAAACGACTTCTATTCCTTTTCAAAATTTCCTTGCCGACAATAAACTTTCTTCAAGTCTGTGGATAGTTGCAAGAAGCAAAAATATTTAAAAAATAATGATTTCCAGAAAAAGAGCAATCAGCAGCAATATTAAGTATAATATTCTCAACCAGGGAGTTGGTTTTGTTGTGGGGCTGATGTTGTTCCCTTTTATTGTTTCTCATGTTGGCAAGGAAGTTTACGGCGCTTATTTATTGGTAACGGCATTTATAGGATATTTTGGGGTGTTGGACTTTGGTGTTGGTACCGCTGTTGCAAAATATATAGCCGAGTTTGTGGGCAGGGATAATCTTGAAAAAGCGGGGAAAGTTATAAATGCTTCTTTGTTTTTTTATATTGTTGTTGGCCTTATTGTTACCGCCATTCTTTTGATTCTATCTTTTTCTTTTGATCACATCTTTAAAATAGGATCTGCTGATGTGGTTGTTATGCGCCAGCTGTTTTGGGTTGCCGCAGGTGCTTCGTTATTTATTTGGGCCGGCAGGACTTTCGATAGTGTTCTGTATGGGTTACAACGATTTGATTTAATAGCAGTAAATAGCATAGCGTCAACCATTTTTACTGCCATTTTTGCTTATGTTATTTTTACTCATAACCTAGGGATAGTTTGGTTTTTAGCTGCATCTTACTTTTTTATTATAGTGCGCTATTTGATTTCTTATCTCATCATAAGATATCATCTTCTAAAAACCAATACTTTTTCTCTTTATTTTGACAAAAAAACCCTCAAAATAATTTTTGGTTTTAGTTTCTTTTTATTACTTTCTAATGTAGTGACATTGCTCATTTTTAATTTTGACAGTTTTGTGATTGGGGCTTTTGTCTCGGTTGCAGCAGTCACTTTGTATAATGTGGGGTATAGTTTGCAAAATGGATTTAGGGCAGTTAATTCTTTAATATTTTCGCCTATTTTCCCGGCCAGCGCTCAAATGGAGGGGAAAAATGAAGAGGATAAGCAAAAAGAATTATTACTAAAAGGAACAAAATATACCAGTTTGATTTTCACCCCCATGGTTATTATTACCATTATTTTTGCCCCACTTTTTATAAATAACTGGATGGGGCTGGATTTTGCTGAAAGTATTTTACCAGCCCAAGTTTTAATGTCTTTTTGGTTGTTTAGCACGGTCCTGCAAATTGGTTCAAGCCAGTTGATGGCTAAGGGGTATGTGAAGGTAATTTTTAAAATCAGCGCCCTAAATGCTTTCTTAAATGTTGGTTTAAGCTTGTTGTTAGTTAAGCCATTTGGTATTTTGGGAGTTGCTTTGGGGACTGCTATCCCAATGATTTTAGTCGATTTTCCTTTGTATTTATACCAAATGTTAAGGGCGTTGAAAGTTAGCTTAAAAGAATTTTTTAATTTAGCAATTAAAAAAAATCTTGGGGTTTATCTTGTTGCCGTAATAGTATCGTTTTTGGCCATTGAAATTTTCCAACCAACTAATGTTTTTTTAACGATCGGCGAAATGGGCATTGTGTATGGAATAGTTATGCTGGTTGGTTTTTATTTTTTCCTCTCTTCAAAAGAACGGCAAGAAATACTATTTATGATTAAGTTTTAATATGACTACATTTAATTATAATTATGAAAAGTTTTCGCTTGAAAAAATGGAATCATGGAGTAAAAAAGAACTGTCTCAATTTTTGATTTTAGATTATTTTGATGCATCTAGAAAGCTAGGTTACAAAGCTCCTGAAAAATCAATTTTGGATGTTTTGAAGATTTCAATTCAGAGATACAACCGATATAAATTTATTCTATTTTTTTTAGATATGTTTATTTCAAAATTCTTTAAAAACAAAAAAGAAAAGAGAAAAAAAATCCTATTTCGCCCGTTCAAATATTATAATATTATTTTAGGAGCAACAAAGTACCACCAGGTCGCCTTAATTGTACATGGAAATTGGGACAGATTCTTTGCAATCAAAAATTTTATGGGTTATATGGTTACTGATGATTTGGACCAGTATATTTTAGCTTACTTAAAAGAAAAAGATATAAAGTATCTTTATCGGTTGATTAAAGCAATAGAGAATAAATTAAAAGCTTCAAGGCCGGATTATATAGTTTTATGGAATGATATTACTCCGGTGGAAAGGGCTATTGTATTGGTAGGTAAAAAATTAGGCATTACTACTTTGGAAATTCAACACGGAGCATACGATTTGTTTAACTTAGAAACTGGCAAAGTCGCTGACTATGTTTTAGCTTGGGGAGAATACTCTAAGAATTTATGCGTACAGCAATACAAAAGAAAGCCAGAAGATATTTATGTTTTGGGTTACCCATATGCAATTCCTAAAAACCAAGAGGTTGAAAAGAAAAATAACCATTACACGGTATGCTATTTAGGCCAGAATTTTGAAGTTTACAATGAAAAATTTCTCAATATTAAAATAGAAACCATTAAAAAAATAAATGAAATTTGCAACAAATTAGGAATAGAGTTTATTTATCGACCGCATCCCGGCGATAATAGGGAATCGTTAAAGAAAAATTTAGCAGATATTCAGTTTACAGACCTTAAAGAAGGACTTGAAGAGACATTCCAAAGGGCAGACATATTTATAAGCTTTAATTCTACCGCATTAATAGAGGCGGCAATGAGGTCAAAAATTTCTTTACAATTGCTGAATTATCCTATAAAATCAGATAATCTTGAAGCTTTGGGTGCATGTAGCGCCTCACTTAAAACTATAGAAGCGTTAGGGAATTATCTTAAAAAAATAGCCAGTGCAAAGAACTTAGATGACTTCAAACCCAAATTTAATAACGATTATATAGAAACAAGATATAATCCAATTGAACGTTTTTCAGAAATAATACAAGAAATAGAAAAAAAACATAAAAAATGAAAACAATAATACTTTGCGGGGGGCTGGGCACCCGCATGAAAGAAGAAACTGAATTTAAGCCAAAGGGAATGGTGCTGATCGGCGGAAAGCCGATATTGTGGCATATCATGAAAATATATGCCCATTACGGCTATAACGAATTTATATTGGCTTTGGGTTATAAGGGAGAGATGATAAAGGATTACTTTTTAAATCAAAAAAAATTCCAGAATGATTTTACCCTTGATACTGCTACCCATGAAACTACTTTTCATAATAGCGTTGGCGATGATTTTAAAATTATCTTTGCTGACACTGGCCTGGAAAGTAATACGGGTGAGCGGATTTTACGGGTACAAAAATATATTACCGAGGATGATTTTATGATTACGTATGGAGATGGTGTAAGCAATATTAACATTAAAGAATTAGTGGCTTTTCATCAAAAACAAGGCCTTTTGGGCACTATCAGTGGCGTACATCCTTATTCAAAATATGGACTCATAAAAACCGGCAGTAATGACTTAGTTGAAAGTTTTGATGAAAAGCCATTGATGCATGACTATGTAAGCGGGGGATTTATGGTATTTAATAAAAAAGCTTTACCCTATTTTGATAATGGACACGAACAAAGTGGTTTAAAAAAAATGGCATCTATTCGCCAGTTGTCAGTATATAAGCACGAAGGGTTTTGGAAGGCAATGGATACTTATAGGGAAATGGAAGAACTTAATAAATTATGGCATGAGAGCAGGCCGTGGACAGTTTGGGAAAAATGAAATATAAAAACCAAAATGAAAAATATACGTAAGTTAAAATCTAAAAATGTGATAGTTACTGGCGGAGCTGGATTTATTGGAAGCAACCTAGTAAATGAGTTGATGCAAAGAGGTCATCATGTGGCTGTGATAGATAATTTGAGTTCCGGCAAAAAAGAAAATATACATCCAAAAGCCACATTTTATAGAGCCGATGTAAGGGATAAGAGTATCGCTAAAATTTTTGAAAAAGAAAATCCACAAGCCATTTTTCATTTAGCTGCCTATCCTCTTGTTGACCGAGCTTATAAAGGCCCTTTTAAAACGATAGAAACAAACGTGATGGGTACAGTTAATGTTTTAGAAATTTGCAGAAAACGCGCAAATTTGGAAGCCATTATTGTCATTTCAAGCGACAAAGCTTATGGTAAATCTAAAAAACTTCCCTACCAAGAACATTTCCCGTTAAAGGGAGATCATCCTTACGATGTTTCTAAATCAGCGGCTGACCTGATAGCTCAAACCTATTTTTCTACTTACCATCTTCCTATCGCAATAACAAGGTTTAGTAATGTCTATGGACCAGGGGATCTGAATTTTTCCAGGATAGTTCCCGGGGCTATAGATGCTGTTATTAATAACAAAGAACTTTTGATAAGAAGCGATGGTAAAATGGTCAGGGGATATACCTATGTAAAAGACATAGCTGACGGGTGCATTAAACTTATGGAAAATAAAGAAAAGGTTGCTGGTCAAGCGTTTAACTTTGCCTGTGAGAATATTTTTAGCGTGATGGATGTTGTCAAAAAAATTGAAAAAATCCTAGAAGCCAAAATCAATTACAAAATATTGAATATTGCCAATAACGAGATACCCAAGCAATATCTTGATTGGACTAAAGCCAGAAAAATTTTAAATTGGCAACCCATGACAACCTTTGAAGAAGGGATAAAAGAAACATTTGAATGGATTAAAAATAATAAAAACACCACGTAGTATTTTATCCCCAAAGCGATTTCCCTTTTTTCCAGCCAAAATAATTTTTCAAGAAATCCTGATGTTGTTTTATAAGATTTTTAGGAATATAATCAACCCATTTATGCGTTACCTTAGAATGAGCGGAAAGTTTGACCAAAAAATAAAATCCGATAATATGCCTTTTATTTTTCTTTTCTAGGCAGTTGTATTTAATGTTAGTGTCTTTAAATTTTTTGATGCCCACCTTCAGTTCTGTTCGTACAAGATGGTTTAACCTTTGTAAAAAAGTTTCGCTATATCTGATAAAGCTTCCCGGTAAATGGCAGGATTTGGGGTAATTACGGTCGTCCCTTGGCATAACCAGCACTTTTGTTGGATGGTCAATATTGTCCACGATGACCGCTTCAACGGTTGCTTGGGGAGCGATAGCAATAATTGCATCGAAAAGATCTTTTCCTAACCCGTTTTCAGGATTTGAAATTTTCTTCAACAGTAAAGCCGTAAGATTTTTGACTTCTTCTTTGGAAAGTTTTAAAATATCTATATTACTTTGATTAGCCATGGTAAAATTGTAGCATTATCTTATTTTTAATTCAAAATATTATTAATTAATTAACTTTCAAGTATTTTTTCAAATAAAATCTTGTTGGTTTCAATAATAAGTATGAGCTGTAGAAGTTGCAGGGCAGAAATAGTAGAGTTTTTTTCTTTAGGGCAGATGCCTTCAATCAATGTTTTTTTAAAAAAAGAAGAAGATTTTGCTTCGGAAAAAAAATATAATTTAAGCGTTGGTTTTTGTCCCAAGTGTTCTTTAGTCCAAATTATAGATACCATCCCGCCCAAAGATCTTTTCGTAGACTACGTTTATTTTTCAGCTGTTTCTACGCATTTTTTGGAGCATTGCAAAGAGAACGCAGCGTACTTAACTAAAAAATTAAATCTTGGTAAGGAAAGCTTGGTTTTAGAAATTGCTAGCAATGATGGTTCTCAATTGCAAGCTTTTAAAGATTTGGGGATATCGGTATTGGGCGTGGACCCCGCTAAAAATATCGCAAAAGTAGCTAATGAAAAAGGCATAAAAACCATTGATGAATTTTTTAGTTATGATTTGGCCAAAAAATTGAAAGAAGAACAAAATGTTCAGGCAGACTTAATTTTTGGCGCTAATGTGTTAGCTCATGTAGAGGGGATTGTGGATTTTGTAAAAGGAGTAAAAGAGCTTTTAAAGCCGAAGGGGACCGCAGTTTTTGAGTTTCCCTATGTTCGGGGCTTAGTGGAAAATAAATTTGATGTTATTTACCATGAACATGTTTTTTATTATTCATTACTGGCTTTAAGAGAGTTATTTAAAGGGGCGGATTTGGAAATTTACGATGTAAAAATGACTCCTATGCAGGGAGGGTCTTTAATGTTCTTTGCTTGTCATACTGGAGCTTTCCCAATACACCAAAATGTTAAAGATCTTATCGCCAAGGAAATAGAAAGCGGATTTGATAAACTAGAAACTTATCAGAAGATGGGCGAGAATGTGTTGGGAATGAAAAAGGATTTACTTGACCTGTTGGCAAAAATTAAGGGTGAGGGCAAAAGAGTAGCCGCTTACTCCGCTTCCGCAAAAGGAACTGTTTTGCTAAATTACTACGGAATAGGTAAAAATTATGTGGACTTTATTGTTGATAAATCAAAAGCAAAACAGGGCTTATATACCCCGGGGACACATTTTTTGGTGTATTCGCCAGAAAAAGTGGGTGAGGATAATCCTGACTATCTTCTAATTTTATGCTGGAATCTTGCCGACGAAGTTATGGAGATGGAAGAATTAAAAAGCTGGCGCCAGAACGGAGGGAAATTTATCATTCCTGTGCCAGAGGTTAAAGTTTTGTAAAAAAAGTGGCCGGAAGAACTTGCAAGTTCTTCCGGCCAATGTGTTATTGGTCGCGCTGGTTTAGGTAGTCCAGCACTTGGTGCGCTGATACTAAATTGCCTTTCGCGTGATGGTCTTCGATGCGCTGCCACTCTTTTGCAACAAGATCGCACCTCCTCCCACTTTCCACGAATTGGGAATGTAGAGCTACTTGGGTCCACGGTAAATGTGCACCCAGACTGCTGAAAACCTTGAGCTTTGGGTATTGGTGAAGTACAATTGAAATGGTATTCACAAATGCTCTGAAGAGGTGAAAGGGAGAAGCCACTACATAGACATTTTTCCATTGTTGCGCTTTTGCGTAAGCAATATGAGCCGAGGCTTCGGTGTGGGTTTGGGCCATGGCTTGGGTGATCTGAATGGGGATGATGGCTTCTTTTGGAATACCAAATTGAATAAGTTTTGCCTGATAGTCAGGGAGGTAATCTTGTCCTGTGATAAGTTTTCCTCCTTGTCCAAAGGTCACCTTTTTAACGAGGTTTTTTTCATAGACCTGTTTGACTCCAAGAAAAATTGAGCGCTCGTTGTCTTGGGTCTCGCCGTACATAATTACGGCGTCGGCCTTACCTTTTGGCACATCATCGTCCATGATTCTTTGGCTAAGCTCCAACAACTCGACATATGAAGAAGCAAACATGTTGTAATTCCTTTTCTTGTGGGTTGTCAATATGACCAATAACAATCTTGATCGCTGTCCTCACTTTATCACATTAATATTATACTGTCAACTACGAACCATCTATTACGATGAAAAAAGTTTTATTAATCGGTAAAACAGGTCAATTGGGAGCGGAAGTAATGAAAGACGCTTTTTCTTTTGGTTTTGAAATTGTCGGTTTTGAAAAAGAAGAATTGGATGTTACCAATTACTTACAAGTTAAAGAAAAAATTGAGAAAATTAAACCGGATATTGTAATCAATACATCGGCTTACCAGGTCATTCCAATGTGCCAAGAAAATCCCATGGAGGCAATGGAGGTTAACTTTATTGCCGTTTTAAATTTAGCGAGGATATGCAAGGAAAATGATATTACTTTTATTACTTACAGCAGTGATTATGTATTTGACGGAACCAAGGGAGTGCCCAATGAGGAAGACGACGCGCCAAATCCCTTGCAAATGTATGGTATGTCAAAATTAGCCGGAGAATACGCCGCTTTGCATGATTATCCTGATGGAGTTTTTATTATCAGAACCTGTGGGCTTTACGGTGGCAAAGAAGGCAGTCTTGTAAAAGGGAATTTTGTGTTAAATATTATCAAAGAAGCAGAAGCTAAAGAAATTATTGAGGTCAGCTGTGAGCAGATGGTCAGTCCCACGTATGCGGGCGATTTAAGTAAAGCCACTTTAAGATTACTTACGAGCGAAGCAAAACCTGGAATATATCACTTAGTCAATGAGGGAGTGTGCAGTTGGTATGATTTTACGCGGGAAATTTTCAAATTAGCCGGAGTAACGAAGGAATTAAAGCCAGTAGACCGGGGTGGCGTTGATGGTAAGATAAAGCGCCCCAAGTTTTCAGCTTTGAAAAACACCAAAGCCAAGGCATTAGGAATAGAATTACCTTCATGGAAAGAAGGATTATCTGCTTATTTTAATTTTTTAAAAGATGAACAATAGTCAACAGGCAAAACCATTCATTAGCGTAGTTATACCAACGCGAGAAAGAGCTGACACATTACTTTTTGCCATAAAGACTGCGTTGGACCAAAAGAGTGATGATTACGAAGTGGTTGTCAGTGATAATTTCAGCCAAGACGACACCGAAAAAGTTGTTGCAAGTTTTAATGATTCTCGTTTGGTCTATGTCAATTCCGGACGGCGTTTACCCATGTGCGATAATTATGAATTTGGGCTGGAGCATGCAAGGGGAGAATATGTAATTTTTATTGGCGATGATGATGCCATTATGCCTGGAGCAATAGACAAATTGCACCTTACCATTAAAAGCAACCCGAGTTTAGTATATTATTGGTCTTGCCCCCTGTACACTTGGCCTAAAAATGGAAAGAATGCTTCTGCTTACCACTTTTCCTCTAACCATCTTCCATTTAAGATTAATTTAAAAAAAATAGCTTATCGGTTCATAACTGTGATGCGGGAAAGCGGACAGCTTCCTTCCGCGTATCATGGAGCGGTTGCCAAATCCATTTTAGATATGATAAAAAAACAGACTGGCCGGGTATTCCATTCTACCCAGCCGGATCTTTTCACATCATTTGCCATACCGGTTTTCACAGATGCAGCAATTAATGTTGGGTATGCTGTTACGGTAGCGGGCAGATCGCCCAAAGCAAATAGTGCGGTAGCATATGACAAGAGCAGCAGGGTGAATACAGAAAAGATGATCCAAGAGTACAAAGATTATAAGCTCCATCCATCGCTATTTCCCGACATAGACCCGTTGGCCAATGTGATGCAGGATTCTATATTAGTTGCAATGGATAAGTTCCCGCAGTTTTACCGTAGTATCAATTTTAACTATAATGCTATGTGGGCATTTATCGTTTCTCAGGCAGGATATTTTAAATGGAATATAAGCATGCAAGAAATTATTAAAAAGAGGGAAAAGATACGCCAGTACCATTCTTTCAATGTTTTACAATTTTTAAAATACTGCCTAATAAATAAAGTTGTGGCATTTTATTCGTATCGTAATCCTGTCGCATTGTATCGCAGTTTTCAAAGAAAGATTATGAAACCAGGAATCTTTGATAATGGCGCTCCGGACAATATTTATGACTTTGTAAAACAACTGGCGGCTTATCAAAAGAACGCTACTTTGCAAAAAAAATATTTGAATCATCATTTCATTGCTCGCAGTATCCTATCTTTTAAAAAGAAATTATTGCATCCAGAAACATTAAAACAGGAAAAAAGAGAAATAATTTTTTACTCTCAATTTATAAAAAATGGTGATCTTTGTTTTGACGTGGGAGCAAATATAGGCAACAAAACAAATATATTTTTAAAACTGGGGGCAAGAGTGGTTGCTGTTGAACCTCAAGAACTTGCCTGCAAAAAAATTAATGAATTATATGGCGATAATAAAAATCTTAGTGTCGTAAATAAGGGCTTGGCAGCAAATCCCGGTTTTATGGAATTATCAATTGGCGAGGATCGGAGTGTGCTTGCAACTATGTCTCTGAAGTGGAAAAAAGAAGGTGGTTTTTCAAAAAGTTATATAGGGGCTAAAATAGAAAAAGTACCGGTTACGACTTTGGATAATTTAATATCCGAATACGGATTGCCGAAATTTTGCAAAATAGATGTTGAAGGATTTGAAAAAGAAGTTTTGAAGGGGTTAACAAAACTAATACCCTACATATCTTTTGAATTTACTAAAGAGTTTTTAACCGATGCCAAGGAGTGTGTTGATTATGTATCGTCCTTGGGCAATGCTACATTTAATTATTCAGCTGGAGAATCTGGTGAATTATCTTTTAAAGATTGGGTGTTAGGGGCCGAACTTTTTGGAGCATTGGAAAAAATAGAAAACAAGGATGTGTGGGGCGATATTTATGTCAACTTTAAACAGTCTGCATATAACATGGAACATAACGAGGTAAAACTTCATTTGGGTTGTGGTTCAAATATATTGCCCGGGTATATCAATATTGATAATACAAAAAGAGAAGGAATTTCCTACGATATTGATGCAAGCATCCTGGATTTAAAATTTAATGATAACTTTGTTGATGAGATAAAATTACATCATGTTTTTGAGCATTTCCATAGATACCAAGTAGTGGTATTGATGTATGTTTTTAACCAGTGGTTAAAAAAAGGAGGCAAACTTGAAATTGCGACGCCAGATTTTGAATGGTGTGCCAGAAAATATCTTGGATTGACAAGTCCCATAGAAATTATCTGGAATATGTTTATCGCCATCAAATATAAAAAAAATTATTTTAAAATAGATAAATGGAAAATTTTACGCCAGGTTTTTGGAAGCAAAGAATCAGAATGGGGAAGTCACTTAGAGGGTTGGGATCGTTTTACCTTGACATCAATCTATAAGTTGTTTGGTTTTAGGGTTGTGAAAGTTGTACAATCTAAATATAAGGGGTGGTCGTTTCCCACTATCGTGGTTGTTGGGGAAAAAGAACGGCATATTGACGATCGCGCATTTGAAGAGCTGGCCAAAATCTTTTTAGAAAAGATGGTGGACAATGATCTTGAGTCTCCGGTTTGGATGAGCCAAGCCATGAAACTGAAAGAAAAGTTTTTAGGTAATCAAAATTTAACCGCGGCAGTCTTACAAAAGAAAAATGTATGAGAAAGTATTTTAGGATGATGATAAATTATTTGGTTAATAAAATAGCTGGCAAAAAGGAATTTCAGTGGTTTTTTGAACGATTGCATCAGTTTTCTATTACAGGAATGAATTTTAGCAATATTGATATTGAATCTAACGGTGAAAAAGAGGTTATAAAATATGTAGCCTCGCATATTGGTAAAGATGTAAACTCTGTTATTTTTGATGTGGGTGCTAATGTAGGAGATTATTCCAAAGAAGTTTTTTCCGTTTTAGGAGAAAATACAAGATTGCATTGTTTTGAGCCGTCTAAAAAAGCCTTTATTTTATTAGGGGAAAACCTTAAAAACTACCAGAATGTAAAATTATATAATATTGGTTTTGGCGAAGAAAATAAAACTGCAGTTTTATTTTCTAATGAAAAAGGCTCGGTTTTAGGCTCTCTTTATTCTAGAAAATTAAAACACCATGGTATTGGAATGGATCAACAAGAAGATATTATCGTCAGACGCCTGGATGACTTTTTCAAGGAAAACAACGTGAATCATATCCATTTATTAAAAATAGATGTTGAGGGTAATGAAATGAATGTTTTAAGGGGAGCAGAAAACATAATTACATCAGGAATGGCTGATTTTATACAATTTGAATTTGGTGGAACAGACATAGATTCCAGGACTTTTTTTAAGGACTTTTTTGATTTTTTAAATCCTAATTATAACATTTACAGAATTTTAAAAAATGGGTTATTTTTAATAGACAAATATGATGAAAGGTATGAAGTCTTTATGGCGATTAATTATTTAGCTGTATCTAGAAATTATATGCAAAGCATATAACTAATCGCCCGGTCGAAATGAGAAAATTTATTTTCTCATTTATTCCTCGCTCATCGTTATGAAAATTTATATTATTGGCTCTATAAAAATAGATTCATGGTGGAGGAAAAAATTATTGATTAATAATTTGATTTCACTTGCGCCGGTTTCTTCAATTTTTTTGTGGAATTTTAATATAGTTGGAAAATATAGTGATGACGTTAAAAAAGAAATTATAAAAAGATATTCAGAAGCGGCTATCACTACTGACAACGAATCATCGTATTATGATGTGGTTAAAAAACAGATTGCTCTTTTGCCTCAAGACCCCAAAACATCCGTCTTTTTTTTATTAGAGGACCATTGGTTTGTTTGCCCTCATAAAAATATATTTTTTTATTTACTGGAAGAGTTTTATAATTCAAAAGCCGATGTGTTGCGGATAACGCACTTAATTGAGCTTTGGGGGCGCGAAAGCGCTTATAAAATAACTGCTGACAAACCTTTGTATAAAGAATATCTCATAGATTCTGAGGCGCTAAAAAATTTATGGCAAAAGCATCCCGGTGCATATATTACCAGCATGCCGGGAATTTTTAAAAAAGAATTTGCGATTGATCTGTTGGAAAATAATAAATCGCTTTTAAACTCAAAAAAACCCGGGGGATTTGAATTGTATGGGCAAAAAGCCGGAGAGTTTTTAGCCAAAAGAAGCTTTATTACCATGGTTCCAACCCTTCATGTTTTCAGAGAGGTATTTTGGATAAACCAAGATGAGCGGGCAATGGACATAAGATATGCTTTAAAAATTATTAAATCAAGAGATTCATTTAAGGCGCCCATCAAATCTTGGCGCAAAATTGCTAGGTTAATAATGGCGCCGAGAACTTTATTGGGAAGAATAAAAAGAAAGATTATATGAAAGTGTTATTTATTTATCATTGCGGGCTTTCAGAAGATGCAAAATCTTTTTATCGCCAATACGTTAAACAGGGAATTGATTTGGCAGTTATTGTGCCTTCAAAAATAGTTCTTTCTCTGCCCCATATGTCATCCGGTCAGTATGTTTATAGTTTTAAAGATAATGAAAGCAGTTATCAGATTTTCCCGGTAGATTTAAGAAAACCGCAAAGTTATGGCGAAGGATTTAAATTTTTCCAGCTTTTTAAAACCATAAAAAAAATAAATCCAGATGTTATTCATGTGCAAGACGAATATAGCAGTTTTTACCTTGCCCAAGTTATTATTTGTCGAAATATATTATATGGCAAAAAAGTACCGGTTATCTGTTATGCGGCCCAAAATATACAATATAAAATACTTCCGCCCCCGTTTGCTTTTGATTCCCTGGGCCATTTTTTTAAAAGAACTTTAAGAAAAGTTCTTCAACCCATTGCCTTATTTTTGAATAAAAGGTATTTAGACGGGGCGGTGGGCACCAGCACCCAAGCCCTGGAAATTATCAAAAAAATCGGAGCCAAGATGCCCATGCGCCGCATTTTTTATGGAGTGGATTTTGGGTTTTTTTATCCAAAGTCTCGTGATGAATGCAGGGAAAAATTGGGAATTCCAAACGAGGCAACCTTAGTTGGAAATATCGGCAGATTTGATGAAGAAAAAGGGCTGCAAAACCTTATTTCAGCCGCAGGCCAGCTTGATGGATATTATCTCATGTTGCTAGGAGGGGGCGCGCATGAGCCAACACTGCAAAAGCTTATTGATTCTTTGGGATTAAGAAAAAGATTTTTTCATTTTAAAAATATAGACCGCCAAGATTTAGTAAATTATTATAATGTTTTTGATGTGTTTATTTTACCCTCTTTGACAACCCTTGATTGGAAGGAGCAGTATGGCCGGGTGTTAGTCGAAGCTATGGCTTGCGGTTTGCCCATTGTAGGTTCCTCGTCTGGTGCGATTGGCGAAGTGTTAGAGGATTATCCCAAAGGTTTAGTTTTTAAAGAAGGCGATGTGCAAGATCTGGTTAAAAAAATAAAAGAGGCGGGAAATCTAAAGTTTCCGGAAAATTTTAATTTAAATGATTTTTTATATAAATTTGGCGTTGAAAATTTTGTTAAAGAACATATAAAATTTTACAAAGAATTATTAAGATAAAGCAAGTAAGTTATGAAAGTATTTTTTGACGGAAGCATATTCGGACAGCAAAAAATCGGCGGCATTAGCCGGCTTGGTTTTGAACTAA
>Ga0209541_10003983_pt1 | contig 26606 bp, 32 predicted proteins | sample RifCSPlowO2_01_FD_184027 | JGI IMG/M metagenome (GOLD analysis project Ga0209541, IMG submission 184027) | Groundwater microbial communities from Rifle, Colorado - Rifle CSP2_plank lowO2_0.1 (SPAdes) (version 2) | ecosystem: Environmental > Aquatic > Deep subsurface > Groundwater | place... | reverse complement strand
TAGATAGCCGCCGAATTTCCGAAACCCCCCAGTCCGAAACCCGCCCGCATTCCTCCCCAGACCCCTCCTGCGGGCGGGAAATCAGCCGAGGCAGGGCGATCCATCAAGATATTTGGTAAGTTACACGACCGTGAGGAGATCATACTGCTGTAAAGCATTGAAGAAAGAGTAAAATACTCCAAAAGAGGAAACAGGGATTGAACCTAAAGATAAAAGTACCGGCAACATATCAGGTAACGCTACCATACTAAAGAAGTTGAATCAAATTGACAAAGTAGTGTATACTCGATAGTTACATGACAGCAACCGCGCATGCATTAATTGGTGGAGCTATTGCAGCAGCAGTCCCTGATCCTGCTTTAGGAATTACTTTAGCTGCTGTCTCACACCCAATTGCTGATATGATCCCACATTGGGATTTTGGCTGGGGCTGGAAGAAAAAAAGTAAAGCATTGCTCTTTTTTCAAAGCAGCTTTGATTTAATTTTAGGAGTTGTGTTAACTTTTCTTATTTTTGGACATACTGTTAACAATCTCTATCTTTTAATAATAATATTTATTTCTGAATCCTGGGATATTTTACAAGCTCCTTATTGGCTGCTTAACTGGAAATTTTTCCCTTTTTCAGCATTTTATAATTTTCAACATCAGATCAATGGGAAAGCCAAACTACCCTGGGGTATTTTAACTCAGGCAGCAACAGTCACCGGACTGGTTTTGGCTTTAAGAATTATCCATTAAACTTTTAAGATACTTATTAAATTGCTCTCCTATTTCAGGATGCTTTCTGGCCAGATCTGCTACGGTTTTCATATATTCCAGTTTATTCCCGGTGTCATAATATTTACCATTCTCTATCACTATTGCATATAGCGGTACTCCCTGATCTTTTAAGTAATTTATCCCGTCAGTTAACCAGACCTCTCCACCCTGACCTGCAGGAATAAATTTTAAGGCCTGAAATATTTCCGGTGGCAATATATACGCTCCATGAGTGGCAATATCAGAAGGCGCGCTGTCCGGATCTGGTTTTTCTACAATCTTTTTAATTTTATAAACATTCCCTTCTACTGGTTCCAAATCAGCTATGCCATATCTTTTTAAATCTTCTTTTTTCTCTATTTTTACCCCGGAAATCACCATCCCGCCATATTTCTCATGCACATCAATCATCTGTTTTAATCTGGGTGGCTCGGCCAAAATAAATTCATCTCCCCAAATCACAGCAAACGGTTCGTCACCTATGATAGCCTCTCCTGCAAGAACCGGGGTGCCATTACCATAAGGGCCTTTTTGCCTGACATAAATAAAATTAGCCATGTCGGAAATTTTCTTAATCTGATCTAAAAGAGCAGCCTTTTTACCATTAACCAGATTTTGTGCCAAATCCTCACTAGGGTCGTCGAAATGGTCCTCAATAGCTCTTTTAGCAGCACCTGTCACAATAATGATATCTTCTATGCCAGATGCTACGACTTCTTCCACCACATACTGAATAACAGGTTTGTCCACAATAGGCAGCATTTCCTTGGGCATGGCCTTGGTTTGAGGAAGGAACCTGGTTCCAAAACCTGCTGCAGGTATTAAAGCTTTTGTTATCTTCTTACCCATAATAATAAATATACCACTATTTCACTCTCTCAACATATGCGCCACTTCTTGTATCTACTTTAACCTTTTTCCCAATACCCATAAACATGGGTACTTTAACAACCAACCCATTATCAAGGGTGGCTTCTTTGAAAACATTAGATACTGTATTTCCTTTTTCCTCAGGGCCAGTTTCAGTAATCTCATAAACTAAGCTTAAAGGAAGCTCTAAGCCCAATGCTTCCTCATCAGAGACAATTAAAGTTACCTCCAATCCATCTTTCAAAAACTTTACCTGATCTCCTAAAACTTGTTTAGAAACAGTAAATTGTTCAAAACTTACAGGATTCATAAATGAGTAAATATCCCCGTCTTTGTATAAAAATTGAGCTTTTTTCTTTTCTACTTGAGCCTCATCAACCCTGGCTCCTGTAATAAAAGATTTCTCAACTACAGCCCCTGTTCTAGCATTTCTAACCTTTAGTTTAATATTTCCTGAGCCTCTGCCTGTTTTCATATGCTCATAGGTAATCACCAGAAAAATATCTTTTCCTTCTGTAAAAAATGTGCCGTTTCTTAAATCATTTACATTTAAAGCCATAGTCTAGGATTTTAACATAAACTATGTGGTAAGATATAATTGTATGAAAATCTCTGAGGTAAATAAAAAATACAAAAATACTTGGGTGTTGGCTGAAGTTTTAAAACAGGATAAATTAAATCAGCCAACTGATGTAAAACCTATTGCGTCTGACAAGGATCGAAATGAACTTTATAAAAAGATCTCTACTTTACCAAGAGGAACACATATCACTACTATTTTTACAGGAGAGATAAAGGGGGCGTTTCTCTTTCATGTCACAATTAAAATTTGATCCCTCCCTTCCCTCCATAATTGTTAATGCAGATATTGAAGTAACATACCCAACAACAGCAAAATTAATTTTAGATACAGGCTCAAGCTACATCACTCTGCCTTATAATATGGTTTCAAGGATTGGAATCCCCATCAATCCAAAGAATGTTGTCAGTTTAACCTCAGCTTCAGCTATGGAAACAAAACCTAAAATTATTATCCCAGAAATAGCTGTACTTGGGAAAAAGGTTAAAAATGTGGAGGCAATTGTCAAAGATCTTCCACCAGAGGCACCAGCAGATGGACTTTTGGGTTTATCTTTTCTAAAATATTTTAAGTTAACAATTGATTTTAAAAAAGGCCTTCTTGAATTAGTGTGATAGGAATTCTTTAATTTTTTTTCTGTCTCTTTTTAGCCACTCTGTATTTGAATAAATCTGCTCTAAGACTTGAGCTATAGTTCTTTGAGCTTCTGGAACAGGATTTTTCTTTACAAAAGATTTTATGTTCTGGGCATCTGAAATTTTGGTAAACTCCCCTGCCGGGGCAAACACTCTGGTAAAATAATGTCCTCCTGCATATCTTTCTTTAAGTAATTTAAAGTTTTTCTTTACAAACTCCCATGCCGGGTACCGGCCCGCGGGGTTGCTCCAAACCGAAGCCATAATTCCCAAACTATTCTGAAACCTGACGTGTTCGGAAATTGAAAACTGCAAAGCTTTTCGTAAAATTTCTTGGGCTTTAAATGAACCTAAAGATCTGCCAATTCTTTCTCTTTCTTGTTGATTATCTTCCTTCTTATACATCCTAACTAAGCTACTAAATTGGTCCATTGCCCCATTTCCTGCAACCAGGTTATAGATAACTCCTTTTAAATCCGGATCTGCTTTTTTATTAAAAAGGCTCTGAGCTTTTTTTATAGTTTCCTGATCACCAAATTGTCCCATTTTTAACAAGACAATACTTCTTAAAAGTGAGGTTGTATGTTTTTCCCCTTTTCTTTTTTTCCATCCTACTTTAGTAGCAATCTCCTGGTAAATTTCCCTGCCATATTTTCTAAAATCCTCATAAAATGATTCATATGCCAAAAGATTATCCAGCTGACTTAAATGACCTGTTAAATCGGCCCAGACAGTGTAATCTTCCTCATTTTTATAGCTTAAGGCCAATTCTAATGCCAGGGTAGTAGGAGACCCTCCTGATTGAGCTAAGCCAAATGTATCCCTTATTAATCCTAACCTGTCCACAGCAGAAGTTGGTTTTATTTTTTTAAGATAACGGTGAGGATAATCTGTTCTAAAAAAACTAACCTCATCTTTATTGAGCTTATCTCCTTTATTGGGAATGGTTATAGTTCTCTTATCCATCAATAACCCATCTATTGGGATATTCCATATTGTTCTATCTTTACTTTGTTTTTTGGAAATCGGATTGGAGAAAAATCTGGTTTGAGTAAGTTTTAATTTATTACCATGCTCTGAAATAGTTACCACCGGATGCCCTTTCTTTGAAGTCCAATTCTTCATTACGCGAGATACTGATTTTCCTGAGGCTTCCTCCAAAGCTATCCACAAATCTTCTGTCTGAGTATTAGAATAGGCATGTTTTTTTAAATAATGCTGTAAACCTTTTTGAAAATCTAAAGCTCCTAAATATTGATGAAGCATTCTCAAAACAGAAGCTCCTTTGGAATAAGAAACCTTATCAAAAATCTCGGAAATTTCTGCCGGATGTCCAACTTCCACCTCAATTGGGTGAGTATTTTTTAGAGCATCCAGTTGGTAAGCAATTCCCATCTCTGTTGATACAAATTGGGTCCAAATATCCCAATCCGGAAAAATATGATCTATGGCCAGATATTCTATAAACGAGGCAAACCCTTCATTTAACCAAAGATGTGTCCACCATTCCATAGTCACCAGATCCCCAAACCACATATGAGCAAGTTCATGCGCAATTACCAGAGCTACCCATTGTTTATTACCGGTTGAGGTCTTACCCTCATCAACAAGCAAAGTTGATTCCCGGTAAGTCACAGCTCCCCAATTCTCCATCGCCCCTGCTGCAAAATCAGGAATAGCAATCATATCTAAAACAGGCAAGGGATAGTTAATACCAAAATAATTATTATAAAAATCTAAACACTTAATCCCTACCTCAAGAGCAAATTTAGCTTGCTGTTTTTTACCAGGGGTTGTAAAAACTCTTACCATTACTCCATCCTTACTTCTGCCTTTAAGATACTCAAAATCTCCTACCAAAAAAGCCAGAAGATAGGTACTCATCTTGGGAGTAGATTCAAATTCCACGATCTTGTATCCCCCTTCATGCTCTAGGATTTGTGTTTCAATGCTATTTGAGATAGCTGTCAGATCTTTAGGAATTATTAAAGTTACATCAAAAATAGCTTTATGAGCCGGTTCATCAAAACAGGGAAAAGCACGACGGGCATCTGTTGATTCAAACTGGGTGGTGGCTAAATGTTTTACCTGTCCCTGATGCTCAAATTTACTCCTATAAAAACCCCTCATCTTATCATTTAAAATTCCTTTAAATTTAAGCTTTAACTGTCCTTTGCCTTTTGGTAAGTTTTTATAAAAAATAAGAGTTGCTGTTTCAGCTGCTTGGTTATATTTAACTTTAGCCCCATCCAAACTTTCTATCACAAGCTCAGTAGAATGCAGAGTAATCTTTTTAGTTGCTTTTTTCAAATTTAAAAAAATTGTCTCCTCCCCTTCAAAAGTAAATTTTTCCAAATCAGGCCTGAGCATTATTTTGTACCTCTCAGGCTTAATATGCGCAGGAAGCCGGTGTTTATTTTTCATAGCTGTGAGTTTATCCTAAATGTTGATATAATTCAATCTACGCCGAGGTGATGGAATGGCAGACATGATAGACTCAAAATCTATTGAGCGCAAGCTCATGAGGGTTCGACTCCCTCCCTCGGCACCAAAAGAAATAAAGAAATAACTCAATCTTATCTCAATGGGTTTAAAAATTGAATATCTTTCATGGGAAAATGCTTTGTATTAAGAGAGACAAGAATTGCATTGTTTACATTGGCAGTTGCTGCAATAAGACAATCTGTAAGGCTCAAATTTTTTAATTGTTTTGTAAATTGCTGCCAATAAAGACCTGCAGTTTTAGCTATCTTCTCATCAACTTCAAAAATAATATGCTGAAATAAAAAATCTTCGGTAACTGTGAGTTCAGAAGGGAAAATATTTTTGTATATTTCGGCTATGGAGATGACGGATATACAAAGTGCAGATTCATCCTTTAAAGAGGAGACCTTTTCAACAATTTCTTTTTTCCCTCGGAGTATCCAAATTAATACATCTGTATCGAGAAGATACATATTTTAAAACGATCTTTCGTCTGACAAGCGGTTTTTCCTTACCCAATTAATAACATTGGATTTTGTTTTCCACTCCGGATGATTTGTTTGTGTAAAGAGTCCTGCAGCTTTTTGAAGTACTTTTTCGTAAATATTCTTATCGAAAAAACTCGCCTTTGTAATCTGTGCTATAGTCATTTCTCTTTTTTCATCACGAATAAGAACGCGCGTTCCTTTTACAACTCGCTCCAGATATAAAGAGATATTGTTTCTCAGCTCGCTTACTGATACAGTCAGAGTCATAAAATGATATTAGTACATTATGTACATATTGTCAATACTCAATTTTCCTTTCATAAAATAGGGGGAAACAACAAAATAATAATTGACTCCCCCAGTTAATATCTGTTACAAACATTGCATGAAAGTTTACGGACTGGTTGGAGAGAAAGGATCCGGAAAGCAGACTTTTGTTAATTTTTTAAAAGAAATTGCTCCCGGCTTAAATATCCGCCAGGTCAGATTCTCTGATATTTTGGCGCAAACTTTAATTCTTTGGGATATTCCCCTTACCAGGGCTAACTTACAAAACTTATCTTTGGTAATGAATAAAACCTTTGGTCAGAAAGCTCTGGCTAATGCAGCCAAATTTTCTTTTGAAGGTGACAATGCTGATGTTATTATCTTAGATGGTATCAGAAGAAAACCAGAATTTGATCTGGTAAAAAAATTAAAAGGTACTGTGATTTATATCACGGCCAATCAAAAATTAAGATACGAAAGACTTAAAAAAAGAAGTGAAAAAGTTGGAGAAACAGGACTTACTCTTGAACAATTTTTAGAAGAGGAAAATTCCAAAGCAGAGTCAGAAATCCTAAAGCTATCTAAAAAAGCTGAGATTAAAATAGAAAATAATAAAACCAAAGATGAATTTAAAAGTAGTATACTAAAATTATGGTCACTCACCTGATGTCAGAAGCTTTAGAATTAGGAAGCAGGATTTAGGCAGCAGTTGCAGCAGAAGGTTTACTTCTGGTTTTTTCCATCCCGTAAAACTTAGTCCTCTCCGGCCTAAAGATAAGGGCAATTTCTCCTGTGGCGCCATTTCTGTGCTTTTGAATATCCAAGGTAACCTGTTCCATTTTCTCCAGATCCTCCCGGTAAATAAACATCACCACATCAGCGTCCTGTTCAATGGCTCCTGATTCCCGAAGATCTGCCAGTTGGGGTTTTCTGGAACCTCTGGCCTCAACTGAACGGTTAAGTTGAGAGAGGGCCAGTACCGGAATTTTTAATTCCCTGGCTAAGTTTTTTAAGTTTTGGGAAATTTCAGACACTTCCTGGACCCTGTTTTCCAAATTTCTGCCCTTGATCAGTTGTAAATAATCAACAATCAGAAATTTTAAGCCATGTTCTATTTGTAACCTTCTGGCCTTGGTCCTCATCTCAGAAATAGTAATCCCCGGAGTATCATCAATAAAAATAGGAGCCTCAGCCAGCTCTCCCATAGACAAAGACAATCTGTCAAAATCTTTTTCATCCAGTTTGCCGGTTTTTAATTTCCAGGCATCAATATCAGCCTGACCCACAAGCAACCTGTCTACTAACTCTTCCTGACTCATCTCCAAAGAAAAAATTCCCACAGGCAACCCGGCATTAACTGCCACATACTGAGCAATATTTAAAGCCATGGAAGTTTTCCCCTGACCGGGTCTGGAGGCTAAGATCAGCAGATTGGAATTTTGCATACCTGCTAATTTTGAATCTAAATCCCTAAAACCAGTTGGCACTCCTCGCAGTTTACCCGAAGATTTTTGCAATTCATCTAGCCTGTCAAAAGACTGGGTTAGCGCATCTTTGATTGGTAAAAAGTCTCTTGAGACATTTTGTTGTGACAAAGCAAATATGGAAGCCTCTGCCTCTTCAAGTAGTTCCGGAACACCGTGTGATTCATCATAAGCCTTCTCAATCAGCTGGGTGGCCTGGACAATCAGACTACGCCTGACTGCATGCTCTTTAATAATCTTGGCATAATGTTCAATATGTGCAGAAGTTGGAACAATATTCACAAGAGTGGTTAAATATGCTGATCCGCCGATTTTGTCATAAAAATCCCGTTTTTTTAACTCCTGCGTAACAGTCACCAAATCAATTGGCTCCTTTCTTTCAAATAACGCCTGTATGGCCTCATAAATAGGTCCATGCTGAGAAGAACGGTAAAAGTTTGAAGGGTGTAAAATTTCGGAAATCCTGACAATGGAATCTTTGTCAATCAGAAGCGCCCCCAGTAAGGATTGTTCTGCTTCTATATTCTGCGGTGGTAATTTATTGACATTTGCCATAGATCCTTCGTACTCGAGAGTCCACTGGACTCTCTCCCGCTCAGGATGATTTTGCAAGCAAAATCACCTGTGGTTCTTCTGGCAGTTTTTCTTTAGTAATAGACAGCTTGGGCAAAGCCATTACACCTTCTGCTCCCATTTCTTTTAAAAATCCATTAACTTCTTCTAACTCAAACTTCAGTCCTTCAATTTTAAAATGCATAGGAATTATAATTTTAGGCTCAAGCTGAGAAACAATTGTGGCAGCATTCTTAGCTGAAATTGTATAGTTTCCTCCCACCGGTATAAGTAAAATATCTGTCTGGCCTATTTTACTGATTTGTTCTTCTGTTAATTTGGATTGTCCCAAATCACCCAAGTGAACAATATTTAATCCATCAATCATAAGGTGAAAAATAATATCGTTGCCTCTCTGGGAACCGTTTGAATCATCATGAAAAGCATTTATTCCGGTGATAACTGCCCCTGCTACCTCATATTCTCCCGGCTGCTTAAAGACCATAGGTTTTCCGGTAGCTGAATTTACTGCACCAACATTGTTATGATCCCCATGATCATGGGTGGATAAAACTACATCTGCTGTTAATTCTTTGGGTAATTTTAAGCCTGTAAAACCTGGGTCAAATGGATCAATTATTACTGAGGCATTTTTACTTTTTAATCTAAACAATGCCTGTCCGCCCCAGTAAATATCCATGGCCAAGATAGTAGCAAAAAAACAGGGACTAAACAATCCCTCAATACTTCGGGACAGGTATGCTAAAATGTTTCTTACCCCATGAAACTTAGAAAAAAGCTATCCACTAAACATTTTATTATTTCCCTTCTCTTTATTTTACTGGCAGGTTTACTTTTTCTTTTTGGATTATATTATATTTTGAATATTCAATATCAAAAATCTTCTGATCCTTTTCAAAACGGGCCTGTGACTACTGCTCCAAAAACTCTAAGAATAGACTTAGATCACCCTGATGATGATAGTTTAACTTTTCAATCCTCAGTTATAGTTTCCGGTCAGACAGCTCCTCAAAAAGAAGTATTAATTTTTACCAATTCCCGGAATTTAGTTTTAACTTCCAAAAAAGACGGTTCATTTTCCACAGTTTTAGATTTAGATGAAGGGGTAAATAACATTACTGCTGCTGTATTTGATACCACCGGTGATTCTAAGTCTGCACAAAGAACAGTATATTATTCAAAGGAAAAGATATGAGAAAGTTAATAGCTCATTGTTTCCTTCTATTAACTATTACCAGTTATCTATTACCTATTACTTATGCTTCTGACTCCACACCATCTGCTGATGTTAAATCTAAGCTTGAAGAGCTTAAAAAAGAAATTGCCTCCAAAGCTGCCCAATTAAAACAATTTGTTGATAAAAAGTTAAAGGATAAGGCTTATATTGGCAAAGTTAAAACAAAATCCTCCTCATCTGTAACTTTGGCTACCAAAAATGGACCCAAAATTGTAAATATCAACCAGGATACGCAGTTTGACAGTCAAATCAAAGGTAAAAAATACCAGCAAAAATCAATCCTGGAAGAAGATTATCTAACTGCCTTAGGAGATGTTGATGAAACAGAAGTTTTAACAGCTAAAAAAATTATTTTACTACCAACTCCTAACTCTGAACTCAAAACTTATTTATGGGGTCAGGTGGTAGCCATTTCTGATAAATTAGTTACTATCAAAGACAGAAATCTTAAAAACATAGCTGTATCAGTTTCTGCTACTTCAGATATTAAGGTTTCTAATTTTATAATTTTAACTGGAATTTTGGGGAAAAATGATATATTTGAAGCGCAATTTGTCTATGTTATTCCTCAGGGTGGAATTATTAAACCTGCCCGTCCGGCAGGCGGGCCCAAAAAGGTAGCCACCCCCTCAGCTAAACCAACTTCTCGTTAACTGTTCCTGCCAATCCTTCCGCATATTTTTTAATTTTAGGCACAGAAGTTTTTGGACAGACCAGCAAGACATCACCTGTATTTATCACCAGCATCCCATCCAAATCTATCCCCACCACCAACTGACCATTAGAGTTAAATATCAAGCTATCCCTGGTATCAACCAGTTCTACATTACCCCGGGTGACATTATCTTCCTCAGAATCTGCCAGAGCTTCTTTCAAAGCTTCCCAAGCTCCAATATCACTCCAGCCAATATCGACAGATATTACCAATCCATCTTTGGAGTCTAATCTTTCCAAAATAGCATTATCAAAGGAAATTTTTTCCATGGTAGGGTAAACCTTATTAAGCACTCCTTCATAATCCGGCTGTCCTGCTTTTTCGCTAATTTCTTTTAACTTGCTAAAAATTTCCGGCGCATTTTTTTCAAATTGTGACCACAAAAACTTGGGGGTGGTTACAAAATAACCTAAATTCCAGGCATGCTTACCGTCTTCCAAAAACTTTTTAGCAGTTTGCTCATCTGGCCTGTATTTAAAATCTCTAAATTCAAAAACAGGCCCTTCTCCTCCGAACTCTATATAACCCAAATTAACAGAGGCAAAGCGGGGTTTTTGTCCAATAAATACAATTTTATTGGGGTTTTGTTCAATCAGTTTCTCAGCTGTTTTTAAAGCTTGCCTAAATTCCTGATCTTTTTTAATTAAATGATCTCCCCAAAGAATGGCTATCTGTTCGGAAGGATTTTTTTTAATAAAATTGGCAACCATAAGTCCTACTGCCGGACCTACATCTCTCATAGCTGGTTCAAAAATTAAATTTTCCTCTGGGATTTGGGGGAACTGTTTTTTCAAAATGTCTGCATATTGGGAATTAGTAGAAATATAAATATCTTTCCAGCCAAAATCCGGAAAAAGCTTGGAAATAGAAACCTGCAGCATGGACTTATCATTAACTATCTTCTCAAACTGTTTAGGGGTATTTTTTCTTGACAAAGGCCAAAGTCTGGTACCAACTCCGCCTGCAAAAACTATAATTTTCACCATTTTAATATACCATATATCTAATTTATGGTTTATCATTAGCAGCCAATCCTGTTGATACATTCAGACAAAAACTGATCAGAAGATGGGAAAGTTTCCACCCCGTTGCCTGATTTGGGTACGTGTGGGGTGGAATTGTAGCTGCAAAAATGATAACCTAAATAGGTTATGAACTTACAGACTTTAAAAGGCTTTAGGGATTTTTTGCCACAGCAAATGAGGAAAAGGCAATATGTGATCGACGCTTTGAAAAAAGTGTTCGAGTCTTATGGCTTTGAACCCTTAGAAACTCCCGCTTTGGAATATGAGGAAGTTCTGCTTGGTAAATATGGGGATGAAGGTGATAAATTAATGTACCGTTTTGAAGACAACGGTGGCAGGAAAGTAGCCCTAAGATATGACCAAACAGTACCTTTGGCTCGGGTAGTAGCATATGGTAATCAACTCCCTGCCCCATTTAAAAGATACCAGATCCAACCTGTTTGGAGAGCAGAAAATACTCAAAAAGGCAGGTTTAGAGAATTTTTGCAATGTGACATAGACACAGTTGGTTTAGACTCCCTCTATGCTGATGCGGAAATTATTGCTTGTGCAATCAAAGGATTAGAAGCTTTGGGCTTTAAGGATTTTAAAGTTATTATAAATGATAGGGCAGTTTTTACTGGAATGTCTTCTGCTGATATTAGGATCATTGATAAATTAAAAAAGATTGGTAAAGAAAAAGTTTTAGAAGAATTATCAGATAAAAGTTTATTACAAAAAATTGAATCTCAAAAATTAACCCAAGATTTAGAAGTAATCTTTATAACCCTTAAAGACTTAGGTGTAGAAAAAAACAAATATGAATTCTCTCCCACCTTAGCCAGAGGCTTGGATTATTACACTGGAATGATTTTTGAAATTGAGATCAAGGGTTATGAAACCGGATCAATACTGGGTGGCGGCAGGTATGATAAATTAATTGGCATGTTTGCCAGAGAAAATATCCCTGCTGTTGGCTGTGCTTTTGGATTTGACAGAACTTTGGAAGCCATGGATCAATTAGGTCTTTTTCCAGCTGATTTGGCTACCACCAAAGTATTAGTAACAGTATTTTCCATGGAACTCGGGCAAGAATCAATTAAGGTTAGTTCTAAACTTCGCTCAAATAATATAAATTGTGAACTTTGGTTAGAATCTGACACTAAACTGGAAAAACAGCTTAAATATGCTGATCAAAAAGGAATACCATATGTAATAATTATTGGTCCAAACGAAGCCTCTGAGAATAAAGTTACTTTAAAAGATCTGACAAATAAGACTCAAGAAACTATTTCACTTGACGAAGCTGTCTCCAAACTGTCATCATAAACTGGTGATGACATCACAAATCATTAAAAAGCCTTTGCCTTATTTAGCCCTTTTCTTAGTTTATCTGATCTGGGGAGCAAATTTTGTGGTGGCCAAGATTACCCTTCAGGAATTTCCCCCGATGAGTCTGGCCTTTTTACGATTTTCCTTAGCTTCTCTTTTTTTGGCGCCATTTTTCTTAGCCCAAACAAAGAAAGTCAAAATCAAAAAAGAGGATTTGCCCAAATTAATTGCCACAGGCGTACTAATTGTTACTCTAAATATTGCTTTCTTTTTTGAAGGGATTAAAAGAACCACTGCCATAGATGCCTCAATCCTGACAATGATTATTCCTTTGCTTTCAGTGCTACTTGGATGGTGGTTTTTAAAAGAAAAAATTTATCTAATTAATCTATCAGGGGTTGGTTTAGCTCTTTTGGGAGCCCTGATTGTTTTGGGACTACCACAAATATTTACAGGATCTGTTTCTACCCAAATATTACTCGGTAATATTTTGATCATTTTAGCCTCAATTTCCTGGGTTGTAGGAGCAATTATCTCTAAACAACTGTTAACAAAATACTCTTCCCTGGTAGTAACAGCTATAGCTTTTATGGTAGGTACTCTCACCTTTCTTATCCCTGCTGCTTCTGAGTACCTGCAAAACCCCGGCTGGCCTTCTCAAATCACCATCCTGGGAATTTTAGGATTAACATATATGACTCTTTTATCCTCTATCTCTGCTTATTTTCTATTTGAGTGGGGCCTTTCCAAAACTTCAGTCTCCATAGCAGATCTTTTTCAATATATTGAACCATTCGTAGCCACTTTTTTAGCAGTTACTATCCTGGGAGAAAGAATCTCCCAATCTTTTTTAATAGGAGGAGGTCTTATTGCTGTGGGAGCTTATTTAGGTACTCTGGCCAAAGAAATTCACCACCGCCACAAAGCCCACAGAATATGATATACTATGTGCCTAATGAAAGCTAATTTACATCCTACCTGGTATGTTGATTGTCAAGTTACCTGTGCCTGTGGCAATACTTTTACCACAGGGTCTACTTTGCCTGCAATCAGGGTAGAAATTTGCTCTGCCTGTCACCCGTTTTTTACCGGTGACCAAAAGTTTGTTGATACTTTAGGTCAGGTAGACAGGTTTATTAAAAAAACTGAAAGTTCTAAAGTTAAACAGGAAGAACGAAAAAAGATTTTGGAGGCCAGAAAATCCAAATTCCAAAGAAAGAAATCTGACAGACCTTCTTTGAAAGATTTACTTTTGCAAGCCCGCAAACAAGCATCCTCGTAGATGGATTACCTGCAGCAACAAATTAATGAGCTAAACATAAGAATCGAGGAAATAAAACCCCTTTTGGATGACCCGGAGATGAAACAGCTGGCTGAGCAGGAAATTGCCCAGCTAGAGAGGCAAAAGCAGAAATTAGAACAATCAGCTCAAACTCACCCCGAATCAGAAACCTCTTCAAACGGGGTTAATCCTAACGTGGCAATTTTGGAAATCAGATCAGCTGCCGGCGGTGATGAGGCAGGACTTTTTGCCGGTGATCTACTACAAATGTATACGCGCTTTGCAGAAAGCAAAAAATGGAGCATTGAAGAACTTGACAGATCAGAGGGGAAATTAGGTCAAATTAAGGGGATAGTTTTAAAAGTTCAAGGTAGCGATGCTTATACCAGTTTAATGAATGAATCAGGGGTACACAGAGTCCAAAGAGTGCCGACAACAGAGTCCTCCGGAAGGATACATACCTCAACAGCCACTGTGGCAGTTTTACCACAAGTATCTGAAACTCAAATTGCTATCAACCCTTCGGATATAGAGTTTGATGCCTTCCGCTCAGGAGGGGCAGGAGGACAGAATGTTAATAAAGTCTCAACAGCTGTCAGACTAAAACATATTCCTACAGGGATAGTAGTTACCTGTCAAACAGAAAGATCACAACTGCAAAATAGGGAAAATGCCATGAATCTTTTAAGATCAAAGCTTTGGGAGGCGGAAAAACAAGAGAAAAAGGGCAATATTGAGGCGACTCGACACCAACAAGTGGGTAGCGGAGAAAGATCAGAAAAAATCAGAACATATAATTTTCCTCAAAATAGAGTCACAGATCATAGAATCGGAAAATCCTGGCACAATCTGGAAAAGATTTTGGAGGGGAATTTAGATGACATTATCAAAGCCTTATCAGTACACTAAGGGTCGTGTAGAATTCTACAAATTAAAATTTAAAGTCACCGCTGATGTTTTAATCCCCAGGCCGGAAACAGAACTTTTAGTAGATGAGGTATTAAAACTTAAACCTGAATCAGTTTTAGATTTAGGAACTGGATCTGGAGTAATTGCTATTGCTATCGCTAAAAATTTGCCTAATACTAAAATAATTGCTTCGGAAATTTCCAAGAAAGCCTTAAAAGTAGCCAGGCAAAATGCCAAATTTCACCTGGTTAATATCAAATTTGTTTTGAGTAATCTTTTGGAAAATATCATGGAGCCAGTTAATATTATAGTTACCAATCTACCTTATATTCCCACTGCCAGAATTCCATATCTAGATTCCTCTGTCAAAGATTTTGAACCTTTAATTGCCTTAGATGGCGGTGAAGATGGTTTTGCATTGTATAGAAAGTTATTCACTCAGATTCAAGAAAAAGGATGGCAACCGAAGCTACTGATTGGAGAGGTTGATTATACTCATGGGGAATTGGCTGTCAATGAAGCTTTAAAATTCTTCCCAAAAGCTCAGGTGGAAGTTAAAACAGATTTGGCTCACAAACAAAGAATCCTAAAAATTGCCTTTTTCTAATTATTGTTGCGGAGATTCCCCTACTGTAGCTGTCAGCTTAATCTCTTTTCCGTCCCTCCAAATTATCAAATCAAGAGTTGAACCAATATTTGCCTTTGAAACTATATCTGCAACTTTACTTTCCACATCTATTGTCTGGCCATTAATTTTGGTAATTATATCCCCTACTTGCACACCACCTTTTTGAGCAGGACCGCTATCTACTATATCCTGTATATACGCTCCTTGAGGTACCTCATTTAATAGCGCCACATCCTTGGAAATAAATCTGTATTTTATGCCCAGGTATGGCCTGGAGATAAAACCTTTTTGGATAAATTCATCAACAATTTGTTTAACTGAATTTATTGGTATGGCAAAACCAATATTTTGCGCTCCTTCGGTCGTTGCCACATTTACTCCTATTACCTGACCGGCTGAATTAAGCAGCGGTCCGCCTGAGTTTCCGGGATTTATTGCCGCATCTGTTTGAATCAAATTATCCAAAGACTCAAGTGAACCTTCATACGGATCACCGGCTGTAACTTTCCTGCCTAATCCGGAAACTACCCCTGTTGTGACTGTATTGGTAAATTGGCCTAAAGCATTACCAATTGCAATCACTGTTTGTCCAACCTTTAATTTTGAGGAATCTCCTAAATCCAAAGCATTAATACTACTACCCTCAATTTGGACTATTCCCAAATCTAAAACCGGATCCCGGTAGATTTTTCTTACATCGTACTTTTGCCCATCACGGGTTATCACAGTATATTGGGCTCCATCTGATACCACATGCTTGTTTGTAACAATAATTCCCTTATCTTTTGAAACCACAAAACCAGTACCTATGGTATTACTGCGATTAATGCCTCTTTTGGCTATTCCTATTGCCACCACAGATGGGGCGGTTGTATCAACTGCGAAAATAACTGCATTTTCTTCCTGTACAACAGTCCTTGTTTCCAGGTTTGCTGTTTTAGGTAAGGAAAGGTTTGAGGGTATCAAACCTCTAACTTGAGCCTGGTATAAACCTACGGCCACTATTACCCCGGCTGCAATAGAAATTAATATACCGTTGATATTTGGTCTTGGTAATTTAGAATAATCCATTTAGTCTAATAATTCGAGCGCTTTATCTAGTTGCAAATCTTTGGTTGCATCTTCTTTATCCATCCCTATTTTAACATCCGGTTCAAACCCTTGTGTTTCATTAACCCATCTACCGTTTGGAGTTAACCATTTAGCAACAGTAATATGGATCCCTGTGTCTCCTGCCAAATTCTGCGCTTCCTGAATAGTACCTTTACCAAAAGATTTTTCCCCCAACAAGCGGGCTCTTTTTCTATCCTCCAGGGCTCCTGCTACAATTTCTGAGGCTGATGCTGATCCTTTATTAATTAATACAATCATTGGTATCTTTGTTAACTTACCAGCCCTACTAACTTTAAATAACGTTCTTTGCCCCTCATTATTTTCCTGCAAAACCACATCCCCGCCTTCTAAGAATTCTGATGCTATAAATACTGCCCCTTCCAAATACCCACCCGGATTATTCCTGACATCCAAAACTATACCTGCTGGATTTTTTTGCAGTATTTCTGACACACCCTGAGTCCATTCATCATTGGTTCTTTCACCAAATCTGGATAGCTTAATAACAGCTATATCTTTTTTATTTTGTGTTTGCTTAAAGCTTACTTCTACACTTTTAACCACAATAGTGTCACGTTTCAAGGTAAAAGATTTAGTATCTAAGTCTCCATCCCTAAAAATGGTTAGAGTAATCTGCGTTCCCTTAGGTCCTCTGATAAGTTGCACTGCCTCTGGTAAACTCATACCACTGGTGTCTTTATCATCAATCTTAATAATAATATCCTGAGGTTTTATCCCAGCCTGTTTTGCCGGCGTTCCCTCAAGCGGAGCAATCACAACTAACCTTGGAGGCTTTGTATCATTAAATCCCAGCTGAATCCCAACTCCGTCAAAACTGCCGTTTAATTCATCCCGGGTTGATTTTTGTTGCTCAGGAGGCAGAAAAACAGTATAAGGATCGCCAACTGCAGCAACCATTCCGGAAATTGCTCCATAAAATAATTTATTGGGGTCCAGAGCCTTTTTGTCTATGTAAGTTTTGGATAAAAGATCCCAGGTATCCCAAAACAACTTAAAGTCCACATTAATATTTTTTGGAACTTCCTTACTTTTTACAGAAACAGTTGGTTGGTAGTGTACCCATTTTATTTGTAGGTCTTTATGACCTAACTGCCATCCTAAAAGATAGGCCAAAATAACAATTAAGATAAGTTTGGTATTAATTTTAACTAAATTTTTCATCTGTAAATAGAACCCAAACTTTACAATATAACTTCAATATTGGCAACTGGGATTTGGACTTTACGGCGCCTGGTTTCAATTGTTGCCATAAAGGTCTTAAGACCGGAGGGTAAAACAGTTTTGCTTTGATCAATTGCCATAATCTTACCTTGTTCTCCGGCATAGGAATTTCCGATAATTCTCACTTTCAAATCTAAACTTAAATCTATGATCTGATTTGATTGCTGATCTGAAGTTGCTAAACCACCATCTTGAATGGGTGGTAGTCTGGTGCTTCTGACTTTCTTCAGACTACTTGACTCAAAAGACGGCAAATTAATTATTCCGGCGTTTCCATCAATTGAAACATATTTACCATCAAACCGTTTTAATATCTCATAAATATCATCACCAATTGGGATAGGACCAAACCCTTCACAGGCAATAACAGAAATCCCTATATCATTTTCCATTCTTTTGGGGAAGATTAACCTTCCACCGGCCATATTTTTATAATCCTTGGCATTAATACCTCCGGTAATCATACCGGAAATACCGGCAGAAATAGCAGAGGTTATAGCATCCTTAAAAACTATGCTGCCACCTACTAATACTTGTCCGTCTGATTTTGGAGAGATAAAAGACTGATCCACCAGCTCATCCCTTTTACTTATTATATGTAGCATCCCATCCCTTACCCTCCCTGTACCGAATACTCCGTATACAATGTTGGCTTGTGTCCTGATTATTACAAAGCCTTTTTGCTGATCTACCCTCTCAACAATCCCGTAAACTCCTGCAGGTAATTCTGTTTTTTTCGGCAAAAATGTAATTCTTAGTTCCCCTGTTTTGGGGTTTAGAAAATCCAAAATACCGTCTGAGGAAGATACCACAACAACTTTACCTCTTAAAAAACCGCCATCTTTATATGCCAACAGTTCATCCTTATAAATTCTTTGCCCCATGGTTCTCTTCATGTATTTTTGTACCTTTGAGGGGACAACTTGTAAGGCTTTAGCCAAATTTATCATCCTAAATCCTCCTGACTGCGCAGCTGTTCCTATAATATCTGAGGGTATGACTTCCTGACCTAACAAAGCATTAATTGTTCCTTTACCTTTAAGATTTCGGTGAATGCGGATGCAAATATCTTTTTCTACCCGGAGTCTCAAAGGAGCAGAAAATTTCATTGCATCCTCCCGTCTATCATCAGTCCTAATTTCCCGCCATAAATCTCCAATGCGTTTGTACTTTTACCTAAAATCTGACCCTTTTTAAATTTATAGGCAATCTCACACCTATCTTTGGAACAGGGAATTACAGTCAAACTTCCGGCCGTAATTTTGTAATCTTTACTTAACACCGAAAGAAGCATATTATCCCCAAGACCTTCAAACTGTGGCAGTATTATCGAACCCACTATTTCGTCAGTATCACCTGACACAACAACTGTCCAAAGATCCTCAAATAAGTCCTGCTTTTTGCGGTTTAAAAGCAAACCATCAACAAATGCCCAGGTTAGACTGACCAGATCAGGAACATAGTTTAGAAACTTTTGCGGAATGACAACTTTTCTTAAAACAATATTCAGGAATGGATTACCTCCCAAAAGCAGACCCTCCTTTGTTTCGGGTTTAGGTCCATTAATCCTTAGTGCCTCACGCAGGATCGCCAAATCAATCTTCATATCAAAATCTGTCACAGGAAGGGCTTGTGGATACAAAATCCTATTAGCCAAATAATTTTCCAACTGGACCAGCGCCGGTGGATTTTTGAGCCAGGCAGTTAAAGAAGCTGCATCAATAGTGTCAAGATTATCAAAACTATCAAAAAAACCGGATAGTTTGGGCATATATATAGTTTACACCATAAACTATATCTTGGGTACGGAGGGAAATAATGCCAGGTGACGCGCATATTTAATGTTTTTGGCAACTGCTCTTTGATGTTTTGAACAAACACCGCTTCTTTCTTTGTTGACAATTTTAGCCCGGTCTGTTAAAAGGCGGCGCAGGGAAGTAAGATCTGTGTATGAGGGATTAGTTTTGCTCCCGCAAAAGAAACAAACCCTTTTTGTGCGCACCTCTTTTGAGGATCCTTCTTCAGCCACCGGTTTTGATACAGGTACTTGCTTTGCAACTGCTTCTTTTTTACTTGCCGGTGTAATAACTTTTCTGGTAATTATCTTCTTAGCCATTGGGAGATTATAACTTTTTTAATTATAGGAAGCAAGATTCTAGAAGGGAAGGTCGCCGTCGTCTTTAACTTCTTCAGAAAGAATTTCTTTTGGAGTTTCTTTTTCAACCACAGGCTTTTCTTCCTTTGAAGGCGATTCAACTTTTGGGGCTTCTGCTTTTACTTGGCCTAGATCCTCTATATTTGAAACTTCCGCACTGATTGGCTTTGGGGTCAGCACAATCATATCTTCTATGACAATTTCTGTTGTTTGCCTTTGTTGACCATCCTGGCCTTCCCAGCTGCGGGTCTGCAATCTGCCTGAAACAAAAACTTTAGTCCCTTTTTTGAGAAGCTGGTTACAAAGCTCTGCTAATTTATTCCAGGAAACTAAACGGTGGAAATCTACCTCTTCTCTTTTCTCTCCTTCGGTGACAAATGTTCTATTAGTGGCCAAGCCAAAAGTACAAACTGCAGCACCATTGGGGGTAAATCTAAGTTCGGGGTCTCGGGTCAGATTTCCTATTAATTCTACTCTATTCCAAGATCTTGATGCCATTTATCTTCCACCTTCCATATTCCAATTCCAACATCTATCGTCTAATCAGTAAATATCTCAAAATATCTTCTTCTACTTTTAATGCTTTGTCAATACTCTTGGCGTTTTTAGGATCAGTAGTAATCTCGTAGTGGGCAATATATCCTTTAGTTTGCCTTTTTATAGGGTAAGCTAAATCTTTGTTTCCCCACAGGTCTTCTTTCTCTATGTTGCCATCTTCTCCCAAAAGTTTTTTGGTCATGGAATCCAAAAGCGCTTTACGCTCTTTTTCTTCTAAATCTGCTTTTAAAACCAAAGTTAAATAATAATTATTCACTGGGTGCATTGTACTAGGATCCGATTAGAAATTCAACAACATCTCCGTCTTTAACTACATAATCTTTACCTTCTGTTCTAACCCAGCCCTTTTTCTTGGCCTGCGCCAAAGACCCGGCTTCTACTAGTTGTTCATAAGAAACAACCTGAGCCCTGATAAAGTTTTTCTCAAAATCAGTATGAATTACTCCAGCAGCTTGAGGCGCTTTCATTCCAGCTCTTATAGTCCAGGCCCTAACTTCCTTTTTTCCTGCTGTTAAATAAGAGACTAGTCCTAATAGATTGTAAGCTTTTTTGATTAGTCTTTCTAAACCAGTTTCCTCAATCCCCAATTCTTTTAAATATGCTTTTCTTTCTTCTTCTGGTAACTCAACTAATTCCTCCTCCAGCTTTGCACAGATAACCATTTCATAATCGTTTTGTTCACGATCGTGAACTTTTTGTCGATATTCATCTTCTGAAACATTATATACATACAAAACTGGTTTGGTAGATAATTTATCCACTTTGTCTAAATCCGCCAGCTCCAGCTCTGTTTCCACCAGTTTTTTATCCTCCTCAGGATTTACTGCCTCTGCTCGAATAATATTTGGGTCAGCAAAATCTCTTAACACATGGATAATTGTGTCTACTTGCCGTATATGAGATAAAAATTGATTTCCTAACCCCTCCCCTTGTGATGCTCCTTTAACAAGCCCTGCAATATCCACAAATTCACAAGCTGCAGGGACAATTGGAGGATAGACTCCGTGTGAATCCTCCTCTATCTGTGCCAATTTTTCCAGCCTGTTATCAGGCACTGCCACCACCCCAATATTTGGTTCAACTGTGGCAAAAGGATAATTTGCAGAAAGTGCCACTCTTTTTTTCAAAAGAGCATTAAAAAGAGTTGATTTTCCTACATTAGGTAATCCAACTACCCCTACTCTCAGGCTCATATCCCAACTTCTGGGCAAATAATGGTATATGTCCGCATACGTTTACCCATCCTCCTTCCTTTATAGTTACTTTATCAAGTAAAGTCTTAACAGACTTATCTTTATCTGTATAGTCTACCTCATCTAATATCCTTTTTGCTTCATAGCAAATATCATCAACCTGAATCTTGTCCAAACCTACTTCATTAGAATCTGCTTTGAGCTTTTCAAGCTGAACCTGAAAGTTTAGTTTCTTCTTTTTAACCTCCCTCATTAAATCTCTAAATTGCTCAAATTCCAGAGTACCCACCCCATAAGCCTTAGCATACCTTTGTTCTTCTTCCGCAAGCCTATTTATAAAACCTGTCAATCTATCATATTCCTGCTTGTTAGCTGTTTTTTCCTTTCTTTCTCTTAAAACTTCCTCTACCTTTTTCTTTAGAAACTCAGGGTTTTTTACAAACTTCATTAACTCATTCCAAACCATACCATCCAAAATAACAGCATTTACCCCGGGAAGCTGACATTTCCTTTCTAAGGAAGGAAAATTATAGATCCTTTCGGTACATCTGTAATAAAAATGACCCTGTTTATTTTGTCCATCTCCGGCTCTCCTATTCCCACATTCGCAAAACACTGACCCTGTTAGAAGATACTCATGTTTTCTATTCTTTGGGGCATATATTCTATTAACTTCGAGTATTTTCTGTACTCTGTCATACAGGAGCCTATCTTCTAAAATCTTGGGTACTTGGAAGGGTATCCAGTCTTCTCTTGGTCTGGGTCTTTTACTAGTCCTTTTGATTTTCTTATATTTAATATGTTTTATTGGTTTCTTTGCTACACAAGATTCAGATTTATTAAAGTAAACACATCCATCTATATAAGATTCTTGTTGCAATATCCTCACAACCGGTCCCTTAGTCCAAAACTCACTTTTTGCCTTCCTTGGAGGGATACCCAAATCATAAAGTTTTCTGATAACTTCATTCAAAGATATTCTCTCATTACCAACCCAATCAAATATCATCCGAACCACTCTAGCCTGCTCTTCATTGATCTTATAATGGGCTGGCTTAGTATCAGTCTTTTTAATATAGTCATAGCCATAAAGTGAGTGACCATTTATCAGTATTCCGTTTTTAGCCTTAAATAACTTACCACGCCTCATCCTATCAACAATTTTAACCCTCTCATACTCATGGAACACTCCTTGCATTGCCTGCAATACCCGTTCCTCAGGAGTTTCAGCTTTTATGTCATGGAGTGTAACAAACTGAATATCAAGGTTCAGTAAATCTTCAATAATTATTTCCTGATAGGCAAACACTCTTGAAAGCCTTCCACGATCATAAACATAGAGGGCTTGAAAAGCTCCTGCCGTAGCAGCATCTCTCATGGCATCCAAACTCGGTCGTAGCAACATCTCCCCAGTCCACCCGTCATCCATAAAGATATTCTCAGAGGGCAGAATATTTCCATCTTCTTGGATTTTTCTTTTTATCTCTTCTAACTGAGAATCAATTGTTTCTTGAATTTCCTGTTTTGATGTTGAAACTCTTGCGTACAAAGCTGCAATCATTTGAATTTATCCTCCAATACTTCCGTTAGCTTGTTGTTGCTTATTCTCCAAACTTTGCCAAACTTCACTGCTGGCAGCTTGCCTGCCCTGCACATTCTGTAAATTGTGATCTTTTTGACTTTGAGGATTTTGGCTACTTCCTCCGGTGTCAGGTATTCTTCTTGTTTGTCCATTACTCTTAATGTACTTTTGTGTACTATTATTGTCAAGAACCTTTTGTTTTTTGATTAAATTATCTATGGCCTTATTAATAAGCCAGCTATAGAATCTGTCCAGTCTCGCCTCGCTATCAGGAGCCTCGGCGTAAGTATATTCTATTTTTAAGGAAGTAACCTTTCTCATACTACCTCCTCAAAAACTCCCTCTATACCTTCAGCAGATAAATTATCAACTTCTTTATCGATGGAAACATCTATATAAGAGCTATCTTTCTTTTCCTGCGCTAGTTCTATAAGTGAGTACGCGGGTGCCTCAGTTTTACCAACTATTTTTTTGCCTGTTTGGTTTACCCTCCCATCTTTTAGTAATTCATCTATATAATTTCTGATGGTGCGGGTAACTGGTTTGCTTCCTAAAGTTTCTATATCCCAAGCCTCTGCGATCTCTTTAATGGTAGAATTCGGCTGTTCTTCCAAAATACGAAGAACATTTTGCATCTTTGCCTCTTTAGAAACTTCCGATCTTGTACCCCTGGGTATAAACTCATCATCAACTAAATCAACAACCAATTCGGGTGGAGTTTCTTCAAACCTGCTATAACTGCGTAAGACTCGTTGTGTACCATTAGGGTTTTGAGCATCTAACCGTGTGTATTCAATCAAAATGTCAGCTCGTGATCCTATCCCACCACCACCTCTTGTTGCTGTACCTTCGGAACCACCGGACTTCCTGAAGTGGTGAATTGGCATTACACAAATATTCTTCTCAAGAAAAAGATTGAATGAAAGCAATGCAGCATCAATTTCTGGGTTATTTCCTTCGTCTTTAACAGGCCAGAAGGTAGAAATGGTGTCAATTACAAAGAGTTCGATACCATTATCTGTACAAAACTTTAACTCGTATTCCAAAAGAGTCAACCATTGTTTTGTGTCCAGTTTTATCTTAGTAGGTCGGCAGTGTAGATAAATATCACCTACTAATTCCAAATCCTCCCTTCTACGTGCCCATATTGTTTCTGATTCCTCGCTTAAGATTAAAACTTTAGTTAGTATCGTGGGTAAACCTGCAAACTCTTTCTTTTCTTGAATGGCCTTTAATAAATAAGATATTAGGGTAGATTTTCCAACTTTCCATAAGGCACTGAAAAACGTTAAATGTCCTTTAGCTAAAAAGCCTTCCCAAACCCAATCAACTTTTGACTGATTTTCGGTAAGCTCGCTGATTAATTTAGGAACGCTGGAAAGGAAAGAGTCACTATATATAGGCAATTCCTGGGTTTTTTTAGTTATTTCTCTTAAAGATATAGAATTAAATATTGCTCTTAATTCGACTTCACTTAAGGGCGGTTTATTTTTAGTTTGATTCCAACTTGCAACCATCGGCCAACACATAGATTCCCATTGCTCTTGAGGATATTTTGCAAGAAACGAACCAATAAGAGAAGCCGCATCATTATTCCTGCTTCCCTCCGTTACACCCTTAATAATATCCTCCAATGGTTTCTTACTCTTGACCTTATCTAATACCCACTGAGGTAGATCAGCAAAACTCCCTTCTTCGAGAGAAATTTTCCAAGTATAGGTGAAATCTTGTTTTTTAGTCTCTTTATTGAAATGCCTTGAAGGTGGCAAGACTACAAAACCACCGTCTGCCCTGACATCTATATTAGGAGCTATTACTTTAACCGAATTTTGAACTGAAAACCCTGGATGTTTAAAAAAATATTGATAATGCCCTGAACTCGTTTCAGAAACAGCAGTAGGCGGTAATTGTGGTACTTCACCACCATCTATATCAACTACCACAATACCTGAAATAACCCCTGTAACGGTTGCTATATCTGCGTCTAGCCATTTATCCCACCACTCTATTATCTGCTGCTCTGTTGGCTTCTCAGATTGATATCTCTCCCAAGCAATAAGAGGTTTCTTACCTCTTGTCGGAAATATCGAAAAACCAATCTCTAAATAACTTAGCGCATGTTCCTTATTTGTCATAATTCACCCCCTGAAAAAATAAGGTCTTTCAGGCTCCGCTGAGCGCTAAATATGTTTCTTGGGGACAGAGGATTTGTGTCAGAATAGTAATTATTTATAAGAGACTCCGCTCTATCTTTTGGGGCAAAGTGGAATAAAACAAATCTTGAGTCTTTACGCTCAGTTTTTACCAATTTTACTTCACCAGAGGCTAATAAGTATGAGGCAATGTTTAAATCTCTAACAGATATAGTATTAGCACTTTCATTTACGTTTCTCTCAATAGTCTCCATAGTTTTCTCCTAGTTAAATGTTTTCTTTAGGATAAGTTAAATAGACTATCGGAGATCAATATCGTTTTTTGAGGCTAAAAAAAGGGAGGGGGTATAGACTATTGAGGACCAATATAAGTTAGCCGATGTTTATTTGGAGGGAAGTATTCTATATTGAAGAATTTTACAAATAGAGGTCTACGTGTCCTTAATTTATATTTCCAATCTGTGATAGTTATAACAACAGTTTTATTGCCTCTTGTATGTGCTTGAATCGCTTCTCTGAGATCATTTGTTGTAACATCATGACCTATATTAGTAATCAACAAATCGACTCCTCCAAAGTTACCACTATAAAAATTAAGGGGTTCTAAATTTTTTAAATATAGTTGACCTCTATGCTTTATGTAATCTGGTTTCCAATTGAATAGTTTTGGTTGGGCATTATTTGAACTTTCGCTTTCCTGTTGGTCTTCTAAACTTACCTCAATACTATCTTTAATTTGTCTCAGTTTATCTTTAATGCCTGAATCTTTTACTTCTATTAAGAAATACTCTTTTAAATCTTCCTCTCTTACATTAAGCTGGTAATAAACATCTTTAAGTGCAACATTTTTTACCTCCCAGTCGCTCATTAATGGGTCTGACTCTCTTACTAATCTTCTGTGTTTTTCATTTAAGACTGTAAATAGACGACCTTTTTGACTTATCCAATCAAATATCCTTAAAACTTCGTAATATTCGATATCATGCTTTTTGATCTTATTTTGAGGGAGCTTTAAAGCAAATTTATCTAGAGGATTTTTTAATTCCAAGGCATCTATCAAAAGCTCAAGTACTATCTTAATCTTACGTCTATTCTCTAAAGAATAGCTTGCTAAATCATCCATATCAATATAAATTTATCTAAGTTACTATCCTAATGACTAAAAGTATTGGAAAGCAATGACCAAAATAGGTTCAAAGAAGATCTTTTGGAGAAACTTTTAAGGCTTTTGCTATCTTGTCAAGTATAAAATAATATTGTGCAGTATTCCGACCAAATTATAAAATAAAATTGTGCATTTTTTAGTAAAGGAATTAATCCCTCTTTTTAAAACGGTAACTCTCACCTTTAATTTCAATTAC
>Ga0209541_10003982_pt1 | contig 26609 bp, 19 predicted proteins | sample RifCSPlowO2_01_FD_184027 | JGI IMG/M metagenome (GOLD analysis project Ga0209541, IMG submission 184027) | Groundwater microbial communities from Rifle, Colorado - Rifle CSP2_plank lowO2_0.1 (SPAdes) (version 2) | ecosystem: Environmental > Aquatic > Deep subsurface > Groundwater | place... | reverse complement strand
TTACATTTTCAAAGAAGACCAGTCTTACTATGTTGAAGCTTTTGAAAAACTCTGGAACGAACCTGACGCGAATGGAATTCCGTTGAAAGATCGATGGAAATATAATAATGCCGCGGTCACTAAGACCTGTGAAATCATAAATGGAAATAGTGTCTATGTCGATCGGCCTTACAATCTCCAGAGACCGATGAAAGCCCTGCTGACCATGTATCAGGCTACTCAAGATAAAAAATGGTTACATGAAGCCATGGAGATCGCAGATTTGATGATTGAATCTGCAGTTCCTTTTTGCTGTGTCGATAAGCAGAATTGGCAGGCTACAAATACCGCTGGAAACACAGGAATAGCAGAATGGGATGAATGGCTGAATTCATACCACGGGAAAACCGGAGAAGAAGCCTGGGATGAGTGGCTGGATTCACTGCCCACATTAAGGACTATTACGAAAGGAGAGCTTGATGAATACTCTGAGAAATTTGGAGTGGGTGAATGGAATGATTGGACATCACCGTTTAAGGATAAGATGATAGAAGACGAGATAGATGCCTTGAATGCCTGGCAATTTGCTTCAGTTAGATCTACAGACAGCGAGGATGAAGTGAATGTAAAGCTTCTTTACTGGGATACTTCAGAGTGTCTGCCGCCGCGCAACAGCGCAAAAGATGCAAATAATGGTTTCTACCGCGGGCAGGAAGGAGAACTCCAGGGACTGCGCGGAATTTCTGAACTGGCGAAGATAATGAGTTCTATTGGCGACCTTACCGAAGAAGAATCAGAAAGGGCTCAAAAGTATTATGATTATGCTTCACAAGTTATATCTTTCCATGGTATGGCAGGAGGAATTCCTAAAACAGTAACCGGGCAGCTGGACAGCGCTGGTGATAAACGTGCTTTGTTTATCATCAATGCCTACGACCTTTATGAAGCTAAGGGAGATAAAAAATTCCTTTATTGGGCTTCCCAAGTCAGTGAAAGCATTCTTAACCAAGAAACTGGTGTTCTTTTAGTTGATTCTGGAGAAAAAGATTTTCTGCGTTTCTATTGGTCGACTGGGAAAACCCCTGAAGAAGATATTTTTGGATTAATGGATACAAGTCATGCCAACCGCTTCGCAGAACTGGTCCGCTATTATGCGAAAGATGAAGTAACACCTACACTACCTCTACTAGCAAAAGATATGCTTCGCCGCTCTGTCAACACATTCCTCTTCAAGATTTGGGAATCTGATCCTCAAGTTGAGATAAGTAGCAAAAAACCTTACCCAACTCTTTTCCGAAACTTTCCAGATGGAAACAATGAATGCTACAGCGGTAAAATCGGCAGCGCTGACAATCCCTACACGCTGGGCAATGTCATCTTGGGCTGGAATGAACTTTCTCGGTATGATAAGCGCGTTCTTTTCATTACGGAGAATCTCGCTATCTCTTTAGTTGAAGGAACGTACTTTAATGATTTTTCAGCTGTCGAAGGAGCCTGCGATCAAAGCTTATATTCAAGTATCAGAAAAGGCACCGCGAACCAAGGACTTGCTATAAACGCTATCGCGGAAATGGCTTTCGCGACTCGTCCTCAGTCCTAGAATATTCTGAATCATAATCTCTTCAGATAATTTTCCAAGCTCTCTTCATAAAAGAATTTACCAAAAAGAATATATAAAACAAACCTCCAGGAGTAAGACCATGAGCACCAAAAAGCGTATAGCAATCATACACCGGGACAAGTGCCATCCACAGGAATGCGGAAACTACCTTTGCGCTAAATTGTGTCCTGTCAATCGAGCTGGGGCAGATTGCATCTATCCTGGAGAGCCAGATAAAAAGGCGCGTATTGATGAAATGCTTTGTACCGGCTGCGGTATCTGTCCGAATAGATGTCCTTTTGGAGCAATTGAAATTATTAATTTACCTACTACGCTAAACAAGCCCCCAATCCATCGCTATGGAGAAAATATGTTTGAATTGTATTCATTGCCTTCGCCTATGTTTGGAAAAGTCACTGGTATCCTAGGGAAAAATGGTATCGGAAAATCGACGGCATTAAAAATTATGTCCAGTTTGATAAAACCAAATCTAGGTAATTGGGAAAAGCCGCCAGAATTCAAAGAGGTGATTGCCTATTTCAAAGGAACAGAAACGCAAACATTTTTAGAAAAATTAGGGAAAGGAGGAATCTCTTTGTCGTATAAACCTCAACAGGTCGATTTGATCCCAAAACAATTTTCTGGCAAAGTGAAGGCTTTACTGGCAAAAGCAGATCAAGGAAATAAACTGCGGGAGATAGTAGATAAATTAGATTTGATTAAAATTCTGGACAGCGATATTTCAACCATTTCCGGAGGAGAATTACAACGAGTAGCAATTGCTGCTGCAGTATTGAAGAATGCAAATCTTTACTTATTTGACGAGCCAAGCTCTTATCTAGACATTAAGCAAAGGATTCATGTTTCAAAGTTTATTAGATCGCTTGCAGTTCCTGAAGTTGCAACCTTAGTTATTGAACACGACTTAATTATTTTTGATTACATGGCTGATTTAGTAAACATTATGTACGGAAATGAAGGCGGTTTTGGAATTGTTTCAGGAGTAAAAAATGCGCGGGAAGGGGTGAATGCATTTTTAGATGGTTACCTTAAGGAAGAAAATGTCCGCTTCCGTGATCACGCCATCAAATATGAAAAAACACAGGACGTGAAAGGTGCAAGCAAGGTACAACTTACTTCCTGGAGCAGGCTGCAGAAGCAGTTAGGAAATTTTGTTCTCTCTTCAAATGAAGGAATGTTGTTCAAAGGGGAAATTGTAGGAATTTTAGGAGAGAATGGTATTGGAAAAACTTCCTTTATCAAAATGCTGGCAGGAATGATCCAACCAGATTCTGGAGAGTTAGGAAATAAAGTTAAAGTTTCCTACAAGCCGCAGTATTTAGAAACACAGTCCGAGGTTACCGTTTCAGAATTTTTAGAAAGGGCAATTGCAAAATACCAGCACCAACTCATTAAACCGCTGGATTTAGAAAAATTATTTGCCCAAAAATTATCAGAACTCTCCGGTGGACAGTTGCAGCGAGTAGCAATTGCACATTGCCTGTCGCAAGATGCAGAGCTTTTTTTACTCGACGAGCCTTCTGCGTATTTAGATGTTGAACAGCGATTGCTTATTTCAAAAATTATCAAGAACATCGCCTGGGAGAGAGAAATCACGGTGTTAGTGGTCGATCACGATTTGCTGTTTTTGGATTATATTTCTAACCGTTTAATTGTATTTTCTGGAATTCCGGCACGGGATGGACATTTGCAGGGACCATTAGCGATGCATGAGGGAATGAATTTATTCTTGAAAAGCCTGGATATTACTATGAGGCGAGACATTACCTCTCATCGACCCAGAATCAACGATCCTGGATCGGTTAAAGACCGAGAACAGAAAGCAGAGAATAAATGGTATTATGGTTGATTTTTGAGAGAGTATAAGGGAATAAAAATTTAGATAAAAAAATAAAATAGTAAGAAAAAATAAAAATTTAATTAACCGTAACACTTCCTTGCGCACTAGGATTCTTTAAGGAAGCATAGTACAAAGTTCCTTGCTCGGTAAAAGTATATCGTGCAGTCGCTCCGACCGGAAGATCCAATTCAACCGCGCAGCTTTCAAAGCTTACGGTGTGATCTTCTTCATCTAAGTTAACCCATTCAACTGTGTCGCCAGCTTTAAGCTGTAAATCTACAGGCATGAATTGGCCATCTTTAACTACAACAGTGTAAGCGTCACTTTGAGTATAACTTAGTTCAACAGCTTTATCTGTGGAAGGTTGTTCCATTGCTTCATAGCCTGCAAAAGCTAATCCCGCAGCCAAAACAACAATTCCAATTAATAGTAATCCAATACTTACTGATTTTTTCATTATTCCTCCAACTCTATCATTAAGAAGTCTTTTTTAGTATCTTTTTCCAGTCTTCTTTATAAAATTTGCCAAACATAACTAAAGCGACCACCACCATAACTAGGCTAAACCACTGGCCTAAGCTAAATCCCAGGTACAAGATATCTTCCCGGAAAAAGTCTACTATGATTCTTCCCAAACCTTCCCAGAAGACAAAATTCCAAAACAAAAACCCAGGTTTGAATTCTTTCCAGAAAGTCAGGAAGAACAGCCAGCCAAACACCGCCATGCGTTGGAAGAAGGAATAGATCATATTGGGATGCCGGCATTCTGATCCATAGTCAGGAAAGACCACGCACCATTTTCCATTCCAGGCTCGGCCGATCAATTCCCCATTGATAAAATTGGCGAGTCTTCCTAAGGCCAGAGCAAATATAGTTGGAACACTCAGGACGTCGGCTATTTTCCAAAATTGAAGTTTCTTTTTTTTACAGTAGAACCAACAAGCTACCACTATCCCCACAAAACCGCCATGGAAACTCATGCCCCCTTCCCAAATCTTAAGTAGGTTTAGTGGGTTGGAAAGGTAAATTTCTGGATTCCAAAAAACCAGGAATAATCTTGAACCAACAATAACACCTACCATCAAAAAGAAAACCAGATCCCAAATTTCATCCTTAGAGATGGATAGAAATCCTTTCTTACGCATGTGCTGAAGCCACAAAACAGCCAGAAAGAATCCAAGAATATACACTAAGCCATACCAGCGGATTTCAAATGGGCCTATTTGGAGTAAGGTAGGATCAAGGTTGTGGGTCCACATTCTTTAGGATAATCGAGAGTTCTTCTTAAATCTTTTTAGATTTTGTTTAGATTAATTTAGACTACATAATAACACTTAAAGATTACAAAGTAGCAAATTAGGGCTTGTTTATACTACATATTAGTAAAATAAAGCTACAAAATAATAACAATTCAGCTACAAAAGCACAATAAATAGTTACAAAATAGTAAAGATTATAAAGAAAAAGAGCTACCTTCAAACCATTTTGGTAAAGCAGAAAGAGGAGATAATAGAGATTATAGTACAATTAGTTGCCTCGCTCTCTGCGGATGAAAAACAAAAAGTTCTTGATATTCTGTTAGAGAAAAAAGAAGGATTGCCCATTTCTATTTTCCGATCAAAATTATCTGGATTAGAAACGATTGTTGTTTATCTTAAGGATATTAAAGGAAAAAGTGTTGCAGAGATTGCTCAACTACTAAATCGAAAGAAAAGTACTCTTTATACAACTTATCATAAAGCAAAAGAAAAATTTTCTGGGAGATTAGATGCTTCAGATGAATCTGTGGTTGTTCCGCCTGGCATCTTTGCCGACCGAAAATACGCAGTTTTGGAATCGATGGTTGCATATCTCAAAGATGAACAGAAATTATCTTTTGCGCAAATTTCAATTTTATTGAATAAAAAATACAGCACGATTAGAACGGTGTATGTGAGATATCTGAAAAAGAATGGCAGCAAGTAAAAAAAGAGGAAAGAGGATTACGCCGTGGTTTGTGTTAACGATAGTTGCAATTTCGTTGATTCCAACTCTTTTGGTATTATTTGGTGAAGGAAATATCACTGGTGCAATTATTTCTACTCTGCCGATTGAAGATGAAAGTGCATCTTGTTACGGTCTAATCACTTGTGTAAATGAAACAATTACAACTTGCATTAATGAAACGGTGCAGAAGTGCGATTCGGCTTGCGTAAATGAAACAGTTGAAAATTGCTCAGAACAATGCCAGCCGCAATGTCATACAGAAGAAGTTAACGGAGAACCGAGAGAGGTTTGCATTACCGTTTGTGAACCAGTATGTGTGACAGAAACAAAAGAAAACTGCTCTTCATCGTCGTGTAAAGAAGAATTAGAACAAAACTGTAGTACGGAGATCATGCCGGTTTGTACAACTGAGGAAGTATGTCCTGAAAGCGAGATTATAGAAGAACCGCAGCAGAATGAAAGCGCGCAAGAACAGAATAATACTACGGTGGAACCTGAAGAGCCAGTGATTGAAACCTCGTCTTTGATGCCGCAGGATTTAACTATTTTGAACACGCCAACTATTTCAACTCTCTTTTTAAACACGACAAATGTTACTGTAAACCACACAGATGTTAATTTAAGTGTGGTTAACATTTCTTCAAATGCGCTGAAGATAATCTACAACTGGAAGAGGAATAATTCTCCGATTGCTACTTTAATTATGCCCTTTGAAGCGACAAATGGGTCGACGGTAAACAATACTATTGACTTCTCTGGTTTAGGGAATAATGGAAATGAATCTTTTAGCAACTGGAGTGCTACTGCTGGATATGATGGAAAAGGCGCATATCAGTTTAATGGGATTGATGACTTCGTTACTCTTAACGATAATGGCTATTGGAAAACTCTTTGTGGAAGTGGATGCACGTTTAGCGCCTGGGTTAAAAGGGGCACCAGGAATGTTGGACCAGTAGATATCCTCACCAGATCAAATGCTCCCGGCGGCACTACTGCTACTTTCTTTGAATTTTCTACAGGCACTACTGGTAGTCCAACCGCAGGGATACTAATTGGTTTCAATGGATCAGTAGGTGGTAATCCTTCTCCAAGATGTTCTGCGAGTTCTGGAGGAATACCTTTAGATACCGTTTCTTGGAGTCATGTGGTAGGAGTCTACAATCTCAGCCACACCGCTATTTACATTAACGGAACACAACAAGCGCTAACCGCCTGTAATTTTTACGGCATCAATACGACTGTGTGGCAGAATGACTCGAGAGTGATTATTGGAGCAAGAAATGACGATACTGGAATGGGTAGCTTTTTCAACGGAACCATCGACGAGCTTATGGTATTCAACCGCTCTCTTACCGAAGCGCAGATCAGAGCCCTCTGGCTGAATCAAACCAACATTATTGTCGCGCAGGAAACAGTCCGAGGAGAGAACTGGACCGTCTTTGCCACGCCGATGAACGGGACTTTCAATGGAACCGTAGTAAGATCAAATAATGTTACTATACTGAATGCTAAGCCGACACAGGCGACACCATTACTTAATACTACCAATGTCAGTTCAAATAATACTAATGTTAATTTGACTGGGATCAATTTATCGACTGCGGATATTGATAACGACGCTGTTAAAAATATTTACAACTGGCTGTTGAATGGGATATCCATTGCCGTATTGAATATGCCATTCGAAGGAGTTAACAGCACTTCTTACAATAATACTTGGGATTATTCGGGATATGGAAATAACGGCATCATAGACAATGCTACTTGGAATGCTACCGGGGGCTATGATGGAAAAGGCGCGTACCAATTTAATGGAAGCAACGGTGTTCATATCGGCTTTCTAAACAACGCTTCTTTGGACGTCAATGGAAGCCTAACTCTCGCAGCGTGGACAAAATCAATACCGAGCCCTAGCGCGTTTCGGACAATACTGTGGCATGGATCAGGATCAGCCGATTATATCCTTCGTATACTTACTACCGGGGAGTTGATTGCTCTGTTCAGAAACGCTTCCACTAATGATCTTTCAGTTACTTCTACAAACCGTCTTTTGAATAATTCCTGGCAGCATATTGCAGTTGTTTATGATATAGATAATAGTAATCTCAGTCTATATATTGATGGTGTAATGAATACCTCAAATGTTTCACCAGGATATGGGAATATTAAAGACACGGGGCGATTTGAGATAGGAAATTTCTTTCCCACACATACGCAGACTTTCAACGGTACCATAGATGAAGTGATGGTCTTCAATAGATCGCTATCAGTCGAACAGATCCAAGCAATCTACAGAAATGAAACAGATACTATCGTTGCGCAAGAAACTGCAGTCGGAGATATCTGGAGTGTCGAAGTTACTCCGAATGACGGCTTTGATGATGGGCAGGCCTTGATTTCAAATAATGTAACTATTTTGAATACCAAACCAACGCATACAACACCATTGCTTAATACAACTAATGTCAGTTCTAACAATACTTTTGTAAATTTAACTGCGATCAATCTTTCCACCGCAGATACTGATAATGATGCAGTGAAGAATATCTACAACTGGCTGGTCGACAGTAAGCCTATTGCGGTATTGAATATGCCATTCGAAGGGATTAATTCTACTACCAGCAACAACGCTTGGGATTATTCTGGATTAGGGAATAATGGCAGTGAAACAAATGGAGTATTCTGGAATGCAACTGGCGGATATGATGGAAAAGGCGCGTATCAGTTTGATGGAATTGATGATTACATTAACGTGAGCAATGCGAATTATTTCAAAGGTTCGCTGTGTATTAATGGGTGTACATTTAGCGCCTGGGCAAAAGGAGTCAAGTCGGGGGTTCCAAGAATTATTGGGCGCTGGCAATCTACAGGGGATGACCGTTTCTTCTTATTTGGATTTAGTAGCACACAGCAATTGTCATTTATAATAAACCCAGATGGTGGGCCGAGCGTATCCTGTACCGCAAATTCAGCTGCTGGCCAATTTCTCAACAATACGTATCAGCATGTCGTGGGAGTATATAATCTAACCAATACTGCTGTATATATCAATGGAACACTGGCCGGAACAACGGCATGTTCATTCAATAATATCAGTGTCTCTCAATGGGCAGATGAAGAAGATACTCGTATCGGTGCGGATGCTATCGGCAATCAATGGAACGGAACCATTGATGAGGTGATGATCTGGAACAGATCGTTGTCAACAGAACAAATCCAAGCGCTCTGGCAGAACAAAACCAACATTATCGTAGCGCAGGAAACAGTCAGAGCAGAAATTTGGAGCGTGCAGATAACTCCTAATGACGGCTTTGATGATGGACAGATGCTGCAATCAAATAATGTTACGATATTAAATATCGCGCCCAACATAACTACTCTGGTATTGAATAGCACCAATCTCACTTCCAATAAAACTGATGTGAATCTTACCGCGTACGCAACTGCCTTCGACTCCGATGGAGACAGCGTAAAAGTCATTTACAATTGGTTTAGAAATAACAGCCCAATTTCCATCATCAATATGCCCTTTGAAGGAATTAACGGAACTTCGTCTAATAACATCTGGGACTATTCTAGCTTAGGGCATAATGGCTCTGAAAATGGTGGTGGCAATTGGAGCGCAACTGCCGGATATGATGGGAAAGGCGCGTACCAGTTTGATGGGCAAGATGATTACCTTAGAATAAATAATAGCGGTCATCTCAAAGGTACGCTCTGTATCAATGGCTGTACTTTTAGCGCCTGGGTATATCAAGGTGTCAATACTCAGGACCAGACCATCATCGGGCGATGGAATACTTCAAATGATGATCGATTCTTCCTCTTCAGAGTTGGTCAAGGTGTTACTCAGGCTAAAACCTTGGCTTTTGAAATCGGACAAGATGGAGGTACAACTGTCTGTTCCGGAGTTGATCCAGCTGTGGAAAGTTTTTTATCAAACACCTGGCAGCATGTAGTAGGACGATATAACTTAACCCACACCTCAGTATTTATCAACGGAACGGAGCAGGCAGCCGCAGCTTGTGGTAGTTTTTCAAGCATAACTGCTTCCGCTTGGGAAGATGCTGAAGACACCCTTATTGGAACAGAAAGTGATGGGGGACCAACGCAGACTTGGAATGGAACCATTGACGAAATAATGATCTTCAACCGTTCTCTTTCACTAGAACAAATCCAGAACCTCGCTCGGAATAAAACTGATGTACTTGTCCATCAAGAGACTGCATCTGGAGAGGTATGGAATGTTTCAGTAACGCCGAATGATGGATTTGATGATGGCCAGACTTTATTTTCCAACAGCATACGCATTCTAGACTCTACTGCTCCAACTGTAACTATAACTACTCCAGCTGATGGAAGTAATTTTTCAAGTGGAAACCAGCTCTTCAGAGCCGCAGTTACTGACGATGAATCAGGTGTCGACAGCGTCAGGTTTATGTTTAATACTAATACCACACCATTTAATGCCACGGTAAGTATTAACGGGCCGTCTTGGGACGCAACCGTTGATATGGCGACGATTACAGAGGGATTGCATACAGTGACTGCTTTCGCCAATGATACAGTTGGAAATGTTAACCAGAGTGTCAACATTACTATTACCGTTGATAGAACCCCCCCAAATGTGTCCATATTCTTTGTCAACGACACCTCAGCGAACAATACCAATCACACTAACAGCGGCGTCATCCAGATCAATGCTACTCTCAATGATACTCTTACGACCGTAACCCATGTGCGATTTGGAATATTTAACCCAAGAAATAACAGCGAATTTAACCTCACCACCATAAAGCTGGGAAGCTTCTGGACCCAGGATATTAGTTTAAGCACCTTGACCGATGCAGTTTATACCATCAGAGTCTACGGAAATGATACGCTCGGAAACCTGAACAATTCCGTATCCAATCTGAGTTTCATCGTTGATACCACTCCGCCAAATGTTTCCATCTTCTTCACCAATGACACTGCAACTAACAACAGCAATCATACTAACTCTGGAGTAATCCAGATCAATGTCACTCTCAATGATACTCTTACTACTGTTACTGATGTCCGCTTCGGTATTTTCAATACTGTGAACAATTCTGAGTTCAACCTCACTACTATCAAGCTGGGCAGTTTCTGGACTCAGGATCTAAGTCTTGCAACATTAACCGATGCCGTTTATTTCATCCGCGTCTATGGAAATGATACTTTAGGAAATATGAACAACAGCGTAATAAATCTAAGTTTTACTGTCGATGCTACTCCGCCGACCGTGAACATTACCAATCCAAGCAACGGAGTAACGCTGAGCGGAACACAAACATTTAGTGCTACGGTGAGGGATGCCACCACGGTTGTGAACACCGTTATCTTTCAGTTTAGTGCTGGAACTACGGCAATAAATAGGACCGCGTCAAATACTTCTGGGAACTGGAATGTGAGTATAGATACAACTATCCTGGCTGAAGATTCTCAAACAATAATAACTGTCTTTGCCAACGACACTCTCGGCAATATGAACAGAACTGAAACTATAACCGTTACTATCGACAATGTTGTAGCAGGAGGAGTGACTGGCGGAGGTGGCGGAGGACCATCACAAGGCAAACCACCTAAGGAAGCTCCGGAAGCAGCATATCTCTGCGGTAACGGTGATCTTGAAAATGGAGAAGAATGTGATGCGGGCGACGGATGTACGGCTGAATGTACTTGTAGTTCAGGATATATGCCCAAGCATGAAGTTGATTGTGAACTGCTGCCCTACTGCGGAGATGGAGAAATAAATGGTGGCGAAGAATGTGATGGTGCTGATCTTGACGGAAAAACTTGTAATTCTTTAGAATATGCAGAAGGAAAATTATCTTGTAGTTCTTCGTGTACTTTAGATAGTAACGAATGTATTACCTACGAAGAGATATATAATAAGCTTCTTACTGAAATAGAAGGCATCCTTCCTGAGAGCGGAAGCAGTCTCGATATTGATCAAAAATTCGAACAAGCTAAAAACTTGTTCGAAGAAAAAAAATTCAAGGAAGCTTACGAATTATTGCTAGAATTGAAGGGCGATCTTAAGGTCTACCAGCTACTGATCCTTCCGGGGAAAAAGATATTCTCCGGGATCGGAAAATCCGTACAGGAAGATACTGGTTATTGGCTCCTTTCGGGGATGGTAGGACTACTGGTCTTGGCCGGTTATTATGTGAAAGGATTGCCAATTAAGGAATATGTCTGGAAACTCAAGCCGGTACCTGAAGTAAGAATAAAAGAACCGCTCACCACTCCTTCGAGCATCACCGCAAAACCAAGCAAACCGCTCACGCTTTTAGGAAAAAAGAGTTACGTAGATTTGCAACAACAGTTAGAGCAAGTAGATAAACTTCTTGAAGAAGTTCCTGTTCCTGAAACGACAAATGCAGTAAAACTTACTTCATTAAGGAATGGTTCAGAAATCGGGACCAAGAAACCCATTATCAGTATTAAAAATATAGAAGAGTTGGAACAATGGGTTGATAAAATGCTCCTGCTTAAAACCCCTGAAGCAAAAATGACTGAAATCATACAAAAAGTGACTAACTTTAGTAATGGGGAGATAAGTATAGCGCTTCAACGGGTTAAGGCAACTAAACTGTTACAGGAGCGATATTCTATAAATGATAAAGCAGTTGCTGAACTGAAGAAATTTATCTCCAGAGAGTTTAAAAAAGGTGCTAGCCCCCAACAAATTATTACCGACCTGGTTCAAGAAGGATGGGATATGAGGACCATAAAGCCGTACGTTATTGCATACTATAACTGACTGTTTTACCATATCAATAATCAATTACCGTAAACTTTATATACCCTCATTTCTTCTGATTCAAAATCCTTATCAAGGTCAATAAATGAGGGTGAATGATCATGGAAGAAAAAGGAAAAAATTATTCTAAAGAACTGCTGGGGAAAACAATAGTTTCCAAATCAGGAAAAAAATTCGGCGAAGTAGGCGATTTAATATTTGAAGTTGGTTCTGGAGAACTTATTCATTTGTTGCTTAAGAACCCTACGTCTTATACTGACCGGATGGAATTGGAAAAGACCAAGGATGGCAACATTTTGATCCCATTTTCAGCAGTGATTGCTACCGGAGATTACATCGTTGTAGCTGAAGAAGATATTGTATAGATATTGATATTATATTATTCTTTCTTTTATAGAGAACTTTGCAAAATAGTGATTTTGACAAATTAATTATCCGAAAATGCCAAAATCACGGCTATTGCAAAGTCTCTTAGAGAAGTTTGCCAAAAAAGATGAATTATGCAAACTTCTCTATACAATAAATAGCATTAGTTTCTTTTCCTGTGCCAATAGCAAGAATAGGTTTGTTAGGATGAACAAAACTTAAGTAAGCCACGAGATGAGGGTGCAATATTTTTCCTATTGCCGGATCAGATGTTCCATCGTCAAACAAAGAAGGACAACCATCCAGAAGTTGAATAATAGGAATACAAGATTCAACAGTATGATGTTCCTGCAAGAGAGGCATTCCTGGTTTTATCTCCTGGCCTGCTGAATAAGGACCGTATTGCTTTTGTGCAGCATATCCAACAATCACCGGTATTTTTTCCACGCCAACGAGACGATCTAAAGCATTTCGTACTTCTACAGAGTTACCTTCAATGTTTCGCATTGCTTCAGTTTCATTCTGATCATCAAGACGGCAAATTCTTGATCGTTTGGAAGTTTCTCCAGTTTCACCGAAAGCATACGCTACAAGCATAGCTCGAGCTTCTATTAAACTAAGCTCTTTACCCATGGCCTCAATATAAACAGTAGAATTCTTTAAAGAATATCCTCGTTCTATTGCCTGATAGAATGCCCTATCTACCTGAGTAAAAGCTTCTGCTATTTCTTCTCTTTCTAAAAATTCTTCCAGAGCAGCAGTTTTCTCAAAACTAACTTCTTTCCCTGTTTTTGGAGAAATTGCAGTTAATTGACTTAAGCGATCTTGGCGAATAAAACCAGACATAGTCTTATCATTGCCGCCTACGGAAGTATTACCACATTTGAAGACAACAACTTTTTGGTATTCTATAGCTTCATGAGTTAGTCCGGCATCGCCAATTATTCCCATACCATGGGTATTAGCCGCAGTTCTATTGTTACTGTAGGCAACTCCACCGGAGAGAAGACTTGATTGTACTCCTTCAATGATCCCGGAACGCCCTCCATCAATATGTTTATGGATTTCACTGCGACAATCGCCGATATAGAACAAATCACTTTGCATAACCCTTTGAGATTGTTCTAGCAAAAACTGAGCCGGATCGGAATGTGTGAAAAAGTCTAACTCTCTTTGACTTAATTTTCCCTTTAATGCTGATAATCTTTGATTTGCTTCTAATTTTGCAGAATCATTAAATGCTACCCCTAAGGAATAGAGATCAGTTATTCCCAGTTGCGAAAACTCCGAATCATGTTTTATGTTATCATTAAATTCTCTTATCTGTAAGTTGACATGTTTCAGGAACTGGGCACGGTCATACAGCACATGCTCCACCAATGGCGCTTGCTTTGCTGATGCGTACTTTAAAGAAGAAGTGGCTCCCGAGATAGTGGAACCCATGGTGTTTGATTTATTAATAACATCGTCTGCCTTGTTGGTGGGCACAACTAAGTTAGCCCTCATATCAAGCATGAGGTGATAATCTATTCCAAGTTGTTTCCTACCGGTAATATTCCTCATTCGAGTAACTTCTTGCTCTAGGCTAAAAGGATTAGTTTGGGTGTTAGAGCCAATATAGTTTTTAATGTCTCGATCAACAATAGTTTCTGGGCAGAGATGCAAACTCAATCTCACGGGGTTTCCCTCTTCGTCAAGGGTGTGTACACCTTTTCCGGCGTTGTGTGTGCTGTTAGGCGCTAAAGTCCAACCTACATTTGGATCTATCCTTCGAATTAAAGCAGTAGTTTTTGCTTTAGCCTCGTCCCCCTTCTGTCCGCCAACCACTACATAGACGTTGACTTTGCCTTTCTTTTGCGGAAAATACAGTGTCTTTCCATCTATGTCAGAAATAAGTTGAAAACTTTTTGTAGAGACAGTTGGAGGAGATTCCCGAAGAATATATTCTAGGTCGCCCTCATCCATGCTTCGAAAATTAAACTTTAACAACATTCCAAAAAAATAAGCCAGAAGTTATTTTTAACCATTTACATCCTGTAAAATAGATAAATGACAATAAAGAATCTAACAGGATTACTCTTTTCTTACTTCCTTAACTCCCGGCTTGAACTCTTCATCAATCTTCTGCAGATAATCTTTAACCCTGCTGATAACCGAGGTTAGGATGAAGCTTTCAATTTTCTCTTCAAAGATTTCTGAAAGATTGTTGAATTCATGGATCCGATAGAGATTAGCGTTGGTTTCAATCAAATGAAGATCTTTTAATCTTTTCAGTTGTCTTCTGATATTAGAAGAAGCAATACCCAGCATCGGTAATCCTGCGGTCTTACGCAGGGTCATGACATTATTCTTGATCTCTTCAGAATGAAGTTCCTCCCGATGCTGTCGTGCTTTCAGTAAAACATGAAATACGTCTACTACAACATCTCTGGAATCTCCTGGCTGGAGCAACCCTACAGATAAACAGAATTTTCGTACTAATTCTCTATCTGTTACGGTTGGTTTTTCGTATCTTCTTAATGTGATTTCGGCTAAAGGAGTATCTCTGCTTATTCTTGCCATTTTATTGCCCTCCTCTCACATTAAGAAGGCTCGAAAATTTCGTTAGAAATTTTCGTTGACGTCGTAAAGTAATCTCCGCTAAGGGTGTGTCTCGACTTATTCTTGCCATGTTGTTTTCCTCTTTGTTCTTTTTTGCTGATTTTATGGTTTAATCTGATTAACATTAGGAGTGAAGATAGCAAAAGGTGAGTTTATTTTTTTCTTTTTTATCTAGTTTAGCAAAATACATCCTTTCTAATTGCACAATCTGTCCATCTTTTAACTGCTCCAATCCTTTCTCGCCTACACCTAGAGCTGTTTCGCCGCTATCGAGCATCACTTCAACTTTCGGTAGATCTTTGGAAGAAGGCAACCAATGGATAATGAATCCTTTATTGGGATTATTTTTGTAATCCTCATACTCTTCAGAAACAAACTTCCAGCCCTTTCCATCCAAAGTAAAATTACAATAATCCATTAACCGGTGAATTTTTCCCTTTCCTAATTTTTTAAGGTCAGCTTGGGAGATAAAAACCTTGCCTGCTGCAGAAAGAACTCTTTTTCCTCGTTTGGGAAAGTCAGGATGCAAATCTAAAGTAGCTTCTTTTTTAGGAGCACCTTTGATGGTTATCTCGACTGGATTGGCAACAAAAAAATATCTATTGGCGTTAGGCTCTATAACTTCGCGGTTGAAAGCGTTGATCATCTTCCAAAATTCTTCTTGGCTGACGGTTTTGTCGGCTAAACTTAAACCTATTTCCATAGCGAATTTACGGAACGCCTCTGGTTGATATCCCCTTCTTCTGAGAGCAGGTAGAAATGGCAAACGCAGATCATCCCAGCCAGTGTACTGTTTTTGTTCGATAGCATGTTTAGTTTGAGTGGTGCTTAAGGTAAATCCTTCAAAATTAATTCTGCCCCAATGTTTGTATTCGGGATGTTTCCAGCCAAAGCAATCCATAATCATGGTTTCTTTTGTAGCATTATCGGCATGATCTTTTCCGTTTAGGACGTGAGTGACGCCCATTTCATGATCATCAACTGCCACAGAAAAAACCATCAACGGCCAGACTTTTTGCTCTTTGCCAGTTTTAGGATGGATATGTTCATTAATGCGCATGAGGGGAAAATCACGCATGGCTGGATTTTTATGCTTGATGTCTGTTTTCAATCGTAGAACTGCTTCACCTTCTGCATATTCGGAAAACATCTTTGCATAACGTAATTGATTTTCTTTTATAGAGAGATTTCTACAAGGACAAGCGATCCCTTGATTCTTTTTTTCCCGCCATTCATCAGGATTACATTTACAGACGTAGGCTTTTCCTTTCTGAACTAATTGTTCTCCGTAATCGTAATACTTTCCTAAGCGAGAAGATTGAACTGCCACGCTGGCTACATGATTGTCGGACAACCATTGTGTGTCCCGAGGTATCATTTCATACGCTGGTTCATAGATGTTTTCTGGATTGGTATCTTCTATCCGCAAGAGAAATTTCCCGTCGTACATTTTTGCGTACTCGTAATTCAGCGAAGCACCGTAAGCGTGCCCGATATGCAATGGGCCGGAAGGTGAAGGAGCTATCCTTACTACGACCTTTCCTTTGGTCGCGTTGGGAAGTGATTTTAATGGCCCTTCTTCTTTCTCTTCTTTTTTTTCGTGCAGAAGTTCAGGAGCGATTTTTTGCAGCTGCTGTTTTATCTTGGGCAATGGCAGCATTTCTACGTCGTTGATGATCTTTTCAATTTCTTTCAGAACTTTGGGAACGTCTTTCTTCATTCCAGGATTTTCTTTGAGAACTGAACCTAGAACAACATTCTTATTGACCTTACCATTAAAGTCTAAAGCGTTCTTTAACGCATGTTTGAGAATAATGTCTTTCATTAATGCTTAGATGTAAAGAGAGATTATTAAATGTTTTGATTGGAGTTAACACTTCCAATTATTCTTTATCCTAGAAATAATCCAGCTCACTCCTGCGCCGAGCGTCCCAGCTAATACATCATTCTGGGCGTCCCATTGATCGCCCTGCATACCCAGAAAACCGCTGCCAAGAGTAACGTCATGAGAAATAACCACCGTTAAGTATTCTATGATTTCGTAAATCGCTTTAAATGAAACGATAATCAAAAAAGGGATGAGATAACTCCAAATACCTTTGATTTTCAATTTTCGAGAAACAAATTCACGTAAAGGGAAATAAAACACCAGTCCGAAGAAAAAATGAACAAATCGATCATAGTGATTTCTGCTCCAGTCAAATTGCTGTCGAAACAATTCAAATAGAGGCATTTTACTATAGGTATAATGGCTGCCTAGTGTATGAAAGAGTAGAAAAATGAAAAGCAAAGTATAACTTAAATTTGAAAGGCGGAATTTTCTATAAATTAAAACCAAGAAGACAACAAAAGCAACACTTAAAACATTCTCAGCAAACCAAACCGTCCAGCTGTAAGGCTTAATTGCCATTACAACCCAGAAAATCGAGAAGATAAACAAAAGTAAAAATGGGAAGCGATCTTTCTTGAGAATCTTCATCCCTAAAGTTTCCCTCGCTCCACTAAACGCTTCATTCTTTTTACAAACTCGTCTGCTTCCATATAATATTGGTCGTAGGCGGTCCCTTTAATCTCTTTAATTTCCCGATGAGTAATCATTTTGCTAAGATGATAGAACTTGCGCATGCTTTCGACATATTTTTTCTCCAACAGATGATGCCGTACAAACACTTTATCCAAAAGATCGGCAACATGTTCTGGTGTGGGAGGAATTTCCTTAGCCCGCATTAATGCAGCGTGAGCTGCGTCAATCACTGCCCAGTATAGATCTAACGTTGCTTGCAATACGTGCCAGCGAGAGTTAAGTAAGGTTTGTGGAGCTCTACCAAAATACCGCCAGATACTTTCTTCAGAAGGCCTTATACGGCCGTTTTTGAGAAGGATCTGTAATGGTTCAAAAAATCCGGTATCAAGTATAGCTACTCCATCGCGAAGGATGTTCACAACTACCGGATCTCCAGCTTTAGCATATTCCCAGAACGAAGTGAAAGTCATGGAAGTGATGTGCAGCTTCGGAGAAGTCCTAATTACTACCTTTTCAACAATAAGGCGGTAACCTTCAATCAAAGCTTCACTCAATTGAAAACGAGTATCATCAGTTATCACTAAAATGTCAAGATCACTAAGAACAGTAGCTTCCTTCCGCGCAGAACTGCCAAAAACAATCACGCTCATTAAGAAATCGCCCAATTCCGTCTTTAGTTCTTGGGTGAATTTTTGAGCGATCTTCATATCCTCGGTAGGATATTTATGGATATTCTCGTTCTCTTTTTTATGGATTTTAAATTCCATCTCATTATATAAATAAGTAGGCTTTATTAAATTTGTGATAACTACTCCAAAACATATTCTTGAAATGTGATTCTTGAATAACATAAATCTTTATAAATTATTTATTCCCGTCTAAAATGTTACTAAAAGGTGAGGGTGATGCTATATGGAGCAAAAGCAATTAGATGAACTAGACGATTCTTTTTTTGGCGAAGAGTTTATTGAGGATGAGGCAGAAGAGTCATTCTCTTCAAATACGAAAGTCCAACGAGTAGAGCCAAAGCTGGAAGCAGAGGCAGAACCAGAATTGAGACTAAAGAAAAGTGCAAAAAAGGCTGTGGCCAAAAAAACGGTTAAAAAGACTGAAAAAACAATCAAAAAAGAAGCTGTTTCTGAAGCTAAAAAAGAAAAGACGCTTCCAGAAAAAGAAGTGAAAAAAGAGACCGTAGAGATAAAGCCGGCCAAAGAAACACCTAAAGAGACTAAAATAATGGTAGAAACTTCTTCGCCAGTCAATCCCTGGGCAGAAGAAAAAGGCTCTGGAGTATTCGGACAAGCTTCCACCTGGAAAACTTTAACTTGGATAGCTCTAGTATTATTAGTTCTTTCTCTGTTTACTCAAGGATTTGATTTCTCAGAAAAAAGCCTTACAGGAGCAGCGATGGTATCATTAGATGAAGCAAAGGATAAGGCACTTATCTATGTAAATGGACAGTTATTACAACCCCCATTTCAGGCCACGGTAGAAGCTTCTGAAGAGTTAGATTCATTATATAAAATAACTTTAAATGTTGCTGGGCAAACAGTAGATTCTTATGTGACTAAGGATGGAAAATTGTTTTTCCCTCAAGGATTAGAGATGGAGGCCGTAGTTCTTGGAAATGGCGAAACTGAAACCCCTAGTAATTCAGAACTTGCGCCAGTAGAAGTCTCTGCAGATGATGATCCTGTTTTAGGTTCAGAAAATGCGCCAGTAACGATGGTGGAATTCTCTGATTTTCAGTGTCCTTTCTGTAAAAAGGCTAACGATGAAGCACTCAAAGAAGTAAAAGAGAAGTATGTTGAAGCAGGTAAATTGAAGATAGTCTATCGAGATTTCCCTCTAGAGTTTCATCCTGAAGCAGAAATAGCAGCTATAGCCGCAGAATGTGCCGATGAACAAGGAAAATTCTGGGAATACCATGACCTGCTTTTTGCAAACCAGGATTCTTTAAGCGATGCCAATTATAAAAAATGGGCTGTAGAACTTGGTTTAGATGAAGAGGAATTCAATGAATGCTACAAAGGCTTAGAATACCTTAACGAAGTCCGGGCCGATATGGCAGATGGACAAAAGTATGGGGTTTCTGGAACTCCTGCCTTCTTTATCAATGGAAGAATGATCAGCGGAGCGCAACCATATTCGGTCTTTGAACAGGAAATTGAAGCTGCCTTAGCAGCTGCTGGAGTTGAAAGTGAAGCTGTAAATGAACCAGATCTTGCTCCAAATGAACCTGAAGAAGCAGAAGCTACTGAAGTAGTTCCTGAACCAGCAATGGCTGGAGAGACGGTAAAAGTTACCCTCAATGCTAAAAAATGGATTTTCCAGCCTAATGAAGTAACAGTAAAGAAAGGAAGCAAGGTGGTAGTAACAGTTGTGCCTAGCGGTTTAGATTTCACTTTCGCTGTTCCTGCGTTAGGCGTAGAGCAGAAAGTGGCCGGAACTACTGAGGTAGAGTTTGTAGCTGATAAAGCCGGAACCTTTGACTTTACCTGCGGCAGTTGCGAAGACTGGCGAGGAATGAAAGGAACATTAGTGGTTGAGTAAACGTCAAAGAAAACTGACCACCGCTTCGCTCGGGTCCAGTTTTCCGACCCTGTTTTTTCCAGCCAAGGTGAAATCACTTGTGGAAAAAGCAGATTTTGATAGAAAGATTTAACTTCTTTTTTATTTTATTTCTTTAACAATGGCCAAAACGGAGAAGTTGTTTAGCAAGGTAATGATCGTGGTATTTCTGGTCTTGCTAGTATTAGGTTTTGTGATTCCCGGAGTAATTAATTATGATGCAAATGATGATACTACAGTAGAACCACGGCTCTGCAGCAGTGATGCAGATTGTTATCTTCTTTGCGATGACCAGCCGGTTTCTGTTCTTTGCTCACAGAATTTATGTTTACAAAACTCCTGCGATGAGGGGAGTTATTATCCCTACGGGACTGAACCGATTACATTTACACTCCGAATTCAAAATGTTTCCCTGCAAGAACTAAGTAATGGGCAAGACCTTTTTGTAAAATTCAAAGGACAAATGGTTGAAGTATATACTTCCCGGCTCATATTGTATCAGATTTTGGAAAAAGTGGATATTATCCTAGATAACCAGTGCTTATTTTTTAATGGCAAACAGTATTGTGACGAAAAATTAAGGATGACTGTGAATGGAGAAAATTCAACACAATTTGGAGGTTATATGCCGCAGGAAGAAGATATAATCGAGATTGAATATTGGTGATCGATAAACAGCTATAGTAATTGTGAATTATTTTCGTACACAAGATTTAAAAGAATGTTCTTAATTCATAACGGCATGACTTTTACAAATGTGGTTACATTTTTAAAAAAAATTGCTCCTTTAGCTAAATTGAGCAAAAAGGAAATTCAATCACTTCAAACACCAGATAGGATCTTAAAGGCTGAATTAGTGCTCAATGGAAAAAAATATCCCGCTTACCGAGTTCAATTCAATAATGCTCGAGGACCATACAAGGGCGGCATCCGTTATCATCCAGAGGTTTCCGAGGATGAAGTAAAGTCATTAGCCTTCTGGATGACCATTAAAACCGCAACTACTGATCTTCCTTTAGGTGGAGGAAAGGGGGGAATCACTGTTGATCCTAAGAAGTTAAGTAAAAAGGAATTAGAAGAACTAAGTCGGTTGTATGTGCGTGCTTTTTACAAGCATCTCGGTCCGGATACTGACGTTCCTGCTCCTGATGTTTATACTACACCAGAAATCATGGGCTGGATGCTGAATGAATATGAAAGATTGGCTGGGAAGAAATCTCCTGCTTTTATTACTGGAAAACCCTTGGAGTTAGGCGGTTCCAAAGTTAGAGATATTGCTACTGCGCTGGGCGGAGTTTATGTTTTAGAAGAAGCGGTGAAAAAAATCGGCTTGAAAGAGAAAAAAGTTGCAATTCAAGGTTTTGGAAATGCCGGGGGAACGATGGCAGAACTCTTGGCAGAAAGAGGATATTCAATTGTTGCTGTTTCTGATTCAAAAGGTGGTATTTATGATGCAAAAGGATTAGATATCCAGGAAGTAATTAGAATCAAAGAAAGCAAGGGAACGGTAATCGAATACGCTAAAGCTACCAAAATAAGCAATGAAGAGTTATTAGAATGCAATTGCAGTATATTGGTGCCCTCCGCTTTGAGTGGAGTTATCACTAACAAGAACGCTTCAAAAGTAAAAGCAAAAATCGTCTTAGAACTGGCTAACGGCCCGACCACACCGGAAGCAGATGAGATTTTGTCGACGAGAAAAGTGTTAGTGCTGCCGGACATATTGGCCAATGCGGGAGGAGTTACAGTTTCCTATTTTGAATGGGTACAGAATAAGAAGAATGAATCTTGGGGCGAACAAGAGATTAAGAAAAAGTTGCAAGAAAAAATGGTTTCTGCCTTCGAACAGATTTGGAAAGAATTCTCCGACGACAAAAACAGTTTCAGGACTGCTGCCTACGTATTGGCGTTGAAAAAAATTGTTGCCGCTGAAAAAAAGCGAAAGAGAATTTAAGTAGATTTAGGTAACATTTAAATATGTAAAAGTATTACTTCTGTCAAGAATTAACAAAAGAGGTGTTATGATAGATGGCTAAGAAAAAAGCAGGCGCAAAGAAAAAAAAGCGAAGATAAATTTTTAGAGTAACTTTTCTTTTTTTCTTTCTTCTTTTGCATATAATCTCATTCTACCGGTTTTTCATCGAAAATAATAAAAAGGAGCCCTTTATTTGGTATTTTCATGAAAAGAATATTAATTAACCAAATTCATGACCATCTAGATAAAGAAGTCTTGCTCAAAGGATGGGTACAAGAATTACGGAATTTAAACAAAATCAAATTTCTCATCTTACGGGACAGAACCGGAGACATGCAGACTATTGCCTTCAAAGGCACTACCGAAGAGGATTCTTTTAATGCTTTAACTACCATCACCAATGAATCAGTAGTTGAAATTGTAGGAACTCCCAAGAGAAATAAAGAATCACGCTGGGGTATAGAGGTATTAATCAGGAAAATCAGTGTCGTTTCTGCGGCTGAAACACCCTTGCCCATCGATAACTCTGATAAAGGACAAACCCATATCGATAAACGCATTGATCACCGCTTTTTAGATACTCGAAATCTGAAAAAGCAAGCTATTTTCAAAGTCAGGGGAAAAATTGCCAAGATTTTGACCAATTTCTTTGACAACAACGGTTTTACTAATATTAATACTCCTAAGATAACCACCATAGGAGTAGAATCAGGAGCTGAATTGTTTATCTTAGATTATTTCGGAAAACCGGCTTACCTGGCGCAGTCACCGCAGATCTACAAACAAATGTTTGTAGTAGGTGGATTTGAACGAGTGTATGAAATAGGACCCGTGTTTAGGGCTGAGAAGTCGCATACTACTCGGCATTTGACTGAATTTACCGGTGTGGATTTTGAAATGGGATTTATTGATGATGTTGATGATGTGATGGATTTGATTGAAGAGATGTTTGTTGATCTGATGAGCAATCTGTCTGAGGAAGCGGTGCAAGAATTGAAAACCTTAGGAGTAGAATTAGTTGTTCCCAAGAAAATCCCCCGCATCACTATGGATGAGGCCAAGAAAATGTTGGCCAAAAAAGGTAAGAAGTACAAGGATGATGAAGATCTTGACCCTGAAGGAGAGAAATTATTTGGCGAACTGGTTAAAGAAAAGTATGGCTCAGAATTTGTGTTCCTAACTTTATTCCCCTGGGCAGTAAAACCATTTTATCAGATGAAAATGGAAGGAAAAGCATATGTGACCAAATCATTTGATTTACTTTTCAACGGAGTAGAAGTATGCAGCGGCTCCCAACGGGAACACCGCTATGAAATTCTTAAAAAGCAAGCCAAAGCCAAGGGCCTGGATTTAGATAAAATGACCGAGTATGCAGAGATCTTTAAGTATGGAACTCCCCCGCATGGCGGAGCAGGATTTGGGTTAGATAGGATTACCCACAAACTGTTAGGATTAGATAATATTCGGGAAGCGGTATTGTTGCCTAGAGATCCGGAAAGGACGAGGCCTTAGAATAATGCCTCCAACAACTCTTGATGATATAACGCATCGGGAAATTATATTAAGTCTTATTCTTCTAAAACCAGGACATAGAAACTTTCGAGTAGAAGATCTTAAGAGAGGATTGGGTGTAGCTTCTAACGAAAATCCACGGTTAGAAATCCCATCGGACAGTGTTGATACTACTTTCTTTTTCTATGACCATTATTTGCATGGAGACTTAGGCTTACCACATTATAGATTAAATGAATATGGACAAAGATGTTTGCAAAGAGAGTTTGATAGATACTCACCCGAACTTCAAAATGAATTAAGAGAACTGGCAGGAAAAGTGTGGCAACATCATTGAATTAACTTCAATTCCATTCAAAGTCTTTAAAGCATTTATATATTAGTTTTATTTTCTACTGTTTAGAATAGCTAAATGGAGGTATAAACCATGACTATTAAAGAACAATTTCAAAGAATAAAAGAGAACTGGCTCATAGTATTAGTATTGGCCGTGGTGTTAGTGTTGTTTATGGGTTTACCAGCAGTGGAAACTCTGCAGCAAGGAGTATTTCAAACAGGGGGAGCATATGGCAGAGATTATGCTGAATCTGTGGTAGGAAAGATGGGAATAGGTATGCCTTCGCCGATGTATTATGATGGCGGGTTTGCTCCTGAAGTAGAAGATCGAAAGATCACCAAAACTGCATCTTTGAGTACGGAAGTAGAAAGAGGTACCTTCAAGGATGCTGAGAATAAGTTGAAAAGTATTGTAAAAGTTACCGATAGCTTCTTACTCAATGAAAATGCGCAGAAGTATGATTACGGCGATGGACGAAGAACATACTATTCCGGAACCTACACTATCAAGGTGGAAGAAGGAAAATATGGTGCGGTGGTTTCACAACTTAAAGAGATTGGTGAAGTTACTTCATTCAGCGAGAATGCTGATGACATCACCGAACAGTTTGTGGACTTAGAAAGCGAATTGGTTTCTGAGAAAGAACGATTAGCACGCTACAAACAGATGCTCTCAGAAGCAACTACAGTTGAAGATAAGATTCAATTAAGTGATCGTATCTTCAATCAGGAAAGAACCATCAAGTATCTTGAAGAGCAGCTACAAAGTACAGGAGAGCGAGTTTCGTATTCAACTGTCTATGTAACTATCACTGAAGAACAGTCCGAGTACGTTGATGCTGTCTTGGTAACTCTTTCCGAGTTGGTAACAAGATTTGTTCAGAGCCTGAACAACTTGCTGAAGTTAGTAGTAGGATTAATTCCGTACACTGTTTTGGCAGTATTAGCCTGGTTGGGATGGAAGAGATTCAGAAAAACTGATGCGAATAAGAAGAAGTAATTTTCTTTTTAATTTTTTATTTTTTCTCTGATTAATTCTACGATAATATATATGATTAAAGCAGCTATACTTCCTACTAAGAACCATAAAGCAATATCTGGCTGTGCGGTTGCAACTGGAGCTTCTTGGGCCATCTTCAAGCTGGCTTCATAAGGTAAAGCCTGAGCGGCATCGGCAGCAGTTGATTCCATGGTTTCTACCAGAGGAATAGCTTGAGAAGCTGTTTGCAACCATTTAATCACTGCACTGATTCCTAAAGCAGCTACTACAACAGGAAGAATTCCTTTCAATTTCTCCTTTAATCCAGAAACATGCTTAGGAGCAATAATGATGTATTTGTTGGCCAGCTTGTAATGCAGGATTTCCCGTCCTTTTTGGCTGTAATGGAATTCTTCGGCAGTGATGAGATGTGCTTCCTGCAGCTTTTGTAAATGATAATGAACGGTAGAAATAGGGAGGTTGAGCATTTTAGCGATATTTGCCTCGGTATCTTCCTTTTCTGCTAAATGATTGAGAATTTTCCTGCTGGTATCGCTGGTGATGGTCTCTGCCAGTTTCTTGATCTTAGGCTCGTTCAGGTCTACTAAAAGGAAGTTTGATTTTGCCATGGATTTAGTGATAAGAGAATATTTTAAATAAGTTGCGATAAGTTTGAATGAAGTTGAAGTGATAACTTTAAATACAAAAATTTCTTTCTTACCATAGTGGGAGAACGCAAATTCACCAAAGAGGAAGAAAAGAGAATTATTGTTCCGATTGCGAAAAGATTGCAGAAGATGCATAGCAAGGGTAAGACTATCATTGTTGGCATCCAAGGCGGGCAAGGAACAGGTAAGACTACTATCGTGCAAGTTCTGGAGAAGCAACTGAAGAAGAAAGGATTCAAAGTGCAGTCTTTTTCAATCGATGATTTTTACAAAAGCTATGCTGAAAGGAAGAAGTTGCAAGAGAAATATCCTACTAATCCTTTCTATCATATATCGCGAGGTTTGCCTGGCACCCATCGAGTGAAATTCTTGCTGGAAACGCTGAAGAAAGCAAAAGCAGGGAAAGATTTTGAGATTCCTATCTTTGACAAGTCTCTGTATGATGGGAAGGGAGATGTTCTGCCGAAAACTAAAAAAGCTAAAGGAAGACAGGACTTTGTAATATTAGAGGGGTGGTGTGTGGGGATTCCGGAAGTTTCTTCTCAGAAGTTTGTGGATATTTGTAAGAAGAATGACATTAATATTGAGAAACTAGATCCAAAACTTCAAGATCATAAAGTGGTGCTCAACTTTGTAAAAAAGTATCAGCCGATTTGGAAGCTTTTAGATTACCAGATCATGCTGAAAGCAGATTCTCCGGAAGTGCATAAGAAGTGGCGATTGCTGCAGGAGAAGCGATTGAAAACTGCGAATGGTATGGGGATGAACAAACAGCAAGTGCATGCATTTGTAGAACCATTCTTGCCGTTTACCTATGTATGTTATGATTTGATCAAGCCGGATGTGAAAGTGCTGATCGATGAG
>Ga0209541_10003974_pt1 | contig 26633 bp, 34 predicted proteins | sample RifCSPlowO2_01_FD_184027 | JGI IMG/M metagenome (GOLD analysis project Ga0209541, IMG submission 184027) | Groundwater microbial communities from Rifle, Colorado - Rifle CSP2_plank lowO2_0.1 (SPAdes) (version 2) | ecosystem: Environmental > Aquatic > Deep subsurface > Groundwater | place... | reverse complement strand
ATACGGCTCTGTATTGAGGAATAGAACCGTTGCAACCCAGAAAGTAGAGCTAATAAGCAAGCTTGTTGCCCATAATGTTGATAGGATGCAACATTATTTATTGCTTATTAGGGGTTGCACCAGCGCCCGTTTCTTAATGATAAAACATCATCTTTTTATACAACATAACCCTCTTTTTTAACATGCTTGACATAAGATTCATAAGGGAGAACCAAGAATTAGTTAAGGAAAATTTAAAAAGAAAATCAAAAGAAGATCGCTTAGTTCTTGTAGACCAAATACTCAAAAAATATGAAGAATCTATAAAGATAAAAAAAGAAGCTGAGTCTCTAAGGCATAAAAGAAACGAATTATCCTTGCAAATAAATGAGCTAGTCAAGCAAAAAAAAGATGCTTCTAAGGTTATCAAGCAGTTAAAGGAAGTCCCTGAAAAAATAAAGTCTTTAGAAGAAAAAAAAGAAAAAATTGATTTAGAAATAGCAGAATATATCTCAAAAATTCCAAATATCATGCATAAATCCGTTCCTCTAGGCGAAGATGAAACTAAAAATAAGGTAATAAAAAAATGGGGTAAAATTCCTAATTTCAACTTTCCAGTCAAGAACCATGTAGAATTAGGTGAAGGTTTAGGCTTAATAGATTTTGAAGCATCAGCAAGAACTTCAGGAAATGGATTTTATTATCTAAAAGGGGATTTAGCCTTGTTAAACCAGGCACTAATAAAATTCACAATAGATTTCATGAAGAAAAAAAAATATATTTACATAGAGCCACCATTAATAGTAAGTAAAAAAGTTGCAGCTGCAGCAGGAGACTTAAATGCTTTCAAATTAGCTTTATACAAAATAGAAGGTGATGATTATTACATGATTCCAACAGCAGAGCACGCTGTTTTAGGAATGTTATCCAATCAAACAATACAAGAAGATAAATTGCCGTTAAAATTCTTTGCTTATTCAATGTGTTTTAGAAAAGAAATCGGATCTCACGGTATTAATGAAAAGGGTCTATGGAGAACTCATCAATTCAATAAAATAGAGCAATTCATTTTTTGTCATCCAGAAGATTCTTGGAAATATTATGAAGAACTGAGAAAGAATTCAGAAGAAATTTACCAGAAGCTAAAGATACCCTACAGGGTGTTGGAAATGTGCTCTGGAGATTTAGGGGATTGGAAAGCAAAATCAGAAGACATTGAAGCTTACAGACCAACAACAAAAGATTATGGGGAAGTTGGCTCATTAAGTAATTGCACAGATTTCCAGGCAAGAGATTTAGATATTAAGCTAGTTGACAAAACTGGGGAAAAATTAGTTGTCCATACATTAAACAATACAGCATTAGCAACTTCTAGAGCTCTTGTTGTCATAATGGAGAATTATCAGCAGAAAGATGGTTCAATAAAAGTTCCTGGGATCCTGCAAAAGTACACCGGATTTAAGATAATTAAAAAACAATAATCATATCCTGTAAGGAGAACTAAACTGCAATCTTGTTCCCTCTTCAAAAAGCCCTTGCTGATACAAATTGATTCCTCTCTGCATTTTCGCGCCAACTAACCAGAATAAGGTTGTTGCCATTGCCCCGCTTACAGCTCCATTTAATAACTTTAAAGTTTCTTGTTCTATCCTAATATACTCTCCCACGGAAGCAGTTCTTAACTCTTTTTTTCCATTACCCCTTCTTTTTCCCCGGTAAAACTCCTCAGGAACTTCTACACCCAACCCCGCAATTTGTCTGTAATTATGCACATCTAATGTCATTAATTGTTCTCCACCTAAACACAAATACCAAAAAGAAGCAGTTTTGTGTGCAATCCATTTTACATCTTGAACAAGCTTGTCTCTCATCATCATTGGGGCTGCTTTAAAATCACTAACCAATCTCTCTATTCCCCTGTACTTTTCTATATACTTAAAGGCAGGATCAACCCTATTCTTTTCCTTAACAGAGCCCCATCTTATCCCATGAAGCACAGCAGTATCCTTAACAAAATCTGAATCTCTCAGTAGGTCTCCAATATCTCTCGAAAGAGACATTCTTGAAAGATCTCTAGTCAAACTGGCAGGTCTTTCATAATTTTGCCTATGACTTGCTATGCAAAAAATAAGGCTTAAATAAAACATTTCAGGAGTCTGTTCAGGAATAACAATCTTCTCTAATATTTCTCTAGCCTCATCACTAACAGAACAATCCATTACAGGTCTGTCAATATAATAAAGTTCTCCATCTTTTATGTAAAATAGCTGTTTCTCTGTTCTATCCATGTTCAAAATATCTCACTAACAGTATAACCCTCTTTTTTGAATATAAGTTGTCTTATATCTTCTAGCTTAGTAGTATTCAATTCTATATTACTCTCTACAGTAGTATTTTAAAATTTGTGGCAACTAACCTCATTATGAGTTCTTCAAGTGAGTCTAAAAGTTTAGAAGAGAAATTGTCTCAAATAATAACAAGACCCCCTAGAAACAAAAAAGGAATAAAGCACATTTCTAGGTATGTAGGATCCTTTCCAGTAGAGTTTATAATAAATGTAATAGGATTCAATAATTATAGAGAACACAGGATTCCAGGGATATTTGAATTTTCAAGTTCCATGCTGGAACATGGTTTATTAGAGCCTGTTTCATTAGAATACAACACTATAACCCAAAAATGGGATTTTATAGACGGGGAAGGAAGGGTATGGGGAGCTTTGTTCAGCGACGCAGAAACCATGCCCGTAGAAATTTACTATAACCTCCCAGAGGAGATTAAATTACGTATGAAGGCAGTGGCAAATGCAGGGAAAAAAGAAATAGACCCTGCAGATATTTCTGTATTCTCTCATGGGTTATATGTGCAAGAAAATTTCACAACAACGGAATTTGGAAGATTAGTAGGAAGGGCGCCTTCAACAGCAAGAGTGTATCTTAAATTTGCAGGTATGGCCCCCGAAATAATAAGACATGTTTCAGAACATAGAGATGAAAAATTGTTTTCAAGAGCGCTAGAAATAGCAGAAGCTTTGACCGACCATGAGGAGCAAAGAAAAATATTCTTTTCAATCTTTGATGGAAGGAGGGTAAATCCTAAAGATTTCAGAAGAAACTTACAAGCAAGGATGGAAGAACTTTCTGGCAAGGAGTTTGAATTAAGCGTACTATCAGAAGAAAAAAAACCAGGGCAATCAATACTAAACGAACTTTTTCAAAAGGTTAGATCCGCTAGGAAGTATGTTGATGCATTCTATCTGCTTTTAGAGCATTTTCCAGAAATAAAACCAGCGATAATGCGTCATAAATTTGGATCTGCAGACGAAGGTATTGAAGATTTTATACAGCATTTAAAAGAACAATTTGAAGCATCTTTGTCGTATTCTGTTGAATCAACAGTAAGATTAGTAAGAGGTTACATTGAAAACCCCCAAGGAAGAAACTTTCGAGATAAGGCAAGTGATAAGCTAAATCATAGAAAGATAAGAGGAAAAAAAGTAAAAATTCATGCCATAGGAAAAAAAGTAGAATACATCCCAACAGATTATATAAGAGATGTTGAACAACATCCACGTAACTATGCATTAGGGGGTAAAAGAAGCGAACCTGATGAAGCTTTAGACAGAGAAATTAGAGCAATAGGGCAGATAAAACCAGGATTAGTGGAGATAATCGGAAATGTTGGATATAGAATTGTATATGGGCAAAGAAGATTCGACTCTGTAAAGAGGGCTGAAATTCCTTTCTTTAAAACATTTGTTGTACCAGAATTAGGGAAGTTACAAAGAGGGGTCTTACAATGTGCTGAAAATCTTTTTGAAGCAGATACTGCCGCAGAAAGAGCAAAGGTTCTTTATACACAATATCAACTGATGAAACTTATCTCAGAGAGTAAGGGAGAAGAATACACAATAAGGGACTTTGTAAATGATTTTGGGCATCTTGCTTCTGATAACACCCTAGCAAGATCAATAAGATTTATGGAACAAGATCAGATAATACAAGACCTAGTAAGGGCAAGAGTAGTTTCATTTGGAGCATCTTTCAAAATAAGCAGTGTCAAAGAAGAAAAAAGACTTGAAGTGCTATATGCAGCAATGGTATTAAGCCGCAAGGAATTAGAGCAAAGGATAAAAGAGATTAATGGAAACCAAGAGCAAATGACTTTATTTAAAGGGGATTTACCAAGAAGTTTCACAAGGATATTTCAGCAGATGGAACAGCATTCAAAGTCTCCTTTTAGTTATTTGTTGAACGTGTTAAGTAGAAGGGAAGATGTTATAAAAGCAAGAATTTCTTCAAATCCTTATTTATTTATGCACTATGCAAAACTGTACACAAGCATTTGTCAGTTAGAGGAGATTTTATCTTAAACATGGTAAGCTCGTCAAATAAGGATAACGTTCCTTACGGATATGGTGGAGAACTTTATACATCCCGCCTCTTTGATATGCGTATTCTTGGGAATGGGAGAAACATGCCAGATCTAATCTCTAGGAATGGGCATTTTATTCCAGTTTTACTTTTAGAAATCAAATCAGGAACCGATAGAAGAGCTTCATTAAATGAGTTTCAACTTCATTATTCAGTTAGGTCACAAGAAGATTATTCCCGTATACTAGGACAGTTTCCTGCCGCTCAAGATATTCCTTTTGGAGATCCTTCTACAACATATTACGACTGTTTAGAAAGATCAGACAATATTACTCAAAAAGATCTTAGACACCATTTTTCGCATTTACGCCTTGAATTCAGGGATCATTACATTGTTCCAGGAGAATATACTTTCTATACATTTGCAGTCGCAAGATCAAGAAGAACAGGAGAAGCTATACCTGAGACAGTATGTTTGTTAAGAGAGATTATAATAGCATCATTAACTAGAGGCTATATGGGGAACAAATATACGCAGGCAAGACAAAATATACACATGACAGACATAGAGGCAATATTTAAAGAAGATTTAACTCTAACAAACACCCAAGGAGTAAAACGAATTAAGGGTCTTTCTGAAATTTATCCAGCAATATACTCCTTAAGAAGGGTCCATATACCTGGTCCAAATAGGACATCTATACACATACTTGCGAGACCAGAACATGAAAGATTATTCGATGTGCAATTAAGACAAAATATACAGAAGGAAGTGCATGGTTTGGAAGAGATAATAGAAAAGAGAAAAAAAGCAGCAGAATTAGTTAGGAGAATTCAAATGCCAGACCAAACAGATCTATTTGAAAAAGTGCCTGCTCCCAAAGTAAACTCCCGAGAGGAGTTGATTAATCCCAAAGACAGAAATAGGTTCAAAAGATTAGAACTATGGCTGCCTGAATAAAATTCTTGATATCCTCAAAAAAGAAAATTATATTAATCCTTTTATAATCCCAGTAGTATGGCAAAAAAGTCACAAGAGGATATAATAAAAGAGATGGAAACCGGGGATTTGGATGAAGATATTTACACAGACGAGGGCAGAGACCTGGCAGAAGATGATGATAAAATCTCAGAGGTAGAAGCAGGATTCATGGAAGGTTATAAAGAAGGAGAAAAAATAGCAAAATGCCCAACATGTAAACAAGTTCTCTCAGATGACCCAGAGGATATAGTTGAAGAAGAAATAAATGGGGATACTTACAGGTTTTGTTCAGAAAGATGTGCAGAAGTGTACTTCAAAAAACAATCAAAAAAAAGGCATTAAAATTTCCCACTTTTGCAAGCAGTGCAAACAAACTTTCCAAAATGCTCATTGCATACATTTCTTCCGCATAACTTGCATACATTATTGCCTACCCTAAGTCCACAAATTACGCATTCAACCATCCTATTCCCCATTTCAATAATCTTTTAAACTATTTTTCTTTATATACTTTTTTAAAATGGCACTAAAAATATTGGCAGCATCGGACATTCATGGGGATACTAAGTTAGCTGAAACTCTCGCAAAAAAGGCTGAAAAAGAAAATGTAGACCTTGTTGTGCTATGCGGAGATTTAACATACGCAGAATCTTCAACGAAAGGCATTATAGGCCCATTTGTCAAAAAAAACAAGAAAGTCCTCCTAATTCCGGGAAATCATGAAACAGTTGCAACAGCAGATTTTCTTGCAACAATGTATAATGCAACAAACCTCCATGGGTATTCTGTAAAAGTAAAAGATGTAGGGTTTTTCGGATGTGGCTCTGCAAACATAGGAGCTTTTCAATTAAATGAAACAGAAATCTTTGACACCTTGAAAAAAGGATTCAACTATGTCAAGGATACAAAGAAAAAAATTATGATAACACATGTGCATCCCTCTAATTCACTAATCGAAAGATTTACGTCTATTTTCCCAGGAAGCAAGGGAGTAGAAAAAGCAATAAAAGAAATGAAACCAGATATAGTCTTATGTGGGCATGTGCATGAAGCAGAAGGTATTGAAGAAAAGATAGGAAGCACTAAAATCATAAACGTAGGAAGAAGTGGCAGAATTTTAGAGATATAAGGATATTCTTATGGAAACTGAATTAATAATCTCAGAGAAACCGAACCAGGCAGAAAAGATAGCTGAAGCTCTAGCAGATAAGAAACCAACAAAGAGAAATGAAAAAGGTGTTGTTTATTATGAATTAACTCACAATGGTAAGGAAATTCTTGTTGGCTGCGCAGTAGGGCATATCTTTAACTTAAAAGAAAAAAACTCAAAGGGCTGGACTTATCCTGCATTTGAGTATGAGTGGAAACCCTCTTATCAAATTTCAAAAAGTGCCGAATTCACAAAAAAATATTTAGACACATTAAAAAAATTATCTAAAAGAGCTTCATCTTTCACTGTAGGATGCGACTATGACACAGAGGGTAGCTTGATCGGATTTAATGTTGTAAGATTCGTAGCTGAAAAAAAAGACGGCAAAAGAATGAAGTTTTCAACATTAACAAAAGATGAATTAAGAGAATCTTACGAAAAGGCATCAAAACATCTTGATTTTAACATAATAGAAGCAGGTGAAACTCGGCACATTGTAGACTGGCTTTCAGGAATTAATCTTTCAAGAGCCTTAACATTATCTGTAAAAAATGCAACAGGAAAATTCAAGATTTTATCAACGGGTAGGGTACAAGGTCCAGCATTAAAGATTCTAGCATTAAGAGAAATAGAGATTAAAAAGTTTAAGCCTGAACCTTACTGGGAATTAGAAGCTTTAGGGGATGTAGATTCAAAGCATAAAGCAGGAGCATTCTGGAAAGAAAATGAAGTAAAGAAAATACATGAAAAAATAAAAAATGAAAAATCAGCTTTAGTAAAATCAATTGAAAAAGCAGAATTCAAGCAAGATACTCCAAATCCATTTGATTTAACAGCATTACAATTAGAATCTTACAGGGCATTAAGAATAACACCAAAAGAAACTTTAGAAATAGCACAAGAACTCTATACAAATGCCTACATCTCTTACCCAAGAACAAGTTCTAATCAGTTACCAGCATCGATTAATGTAAAAAAGATATTGCAGGATTTGTCAAAGCAAGAAGAATACAAAAAATTATGTGAAGAATTATTAAAAAGCAATAAAATAATTCCAAATAATGGAAAGAAAGTTGATCCAGCACACCCAGCTATCCATCCAACAGGAACAGCGCCTAAAAAGATAGAGGAGAAGCAAAAGAAAGTTTATGATTTAATAGTCCGAAGGATTTTATCCTCCTTATCTGATCCTGCAAAAAGAGAAACTCAAACAATAGAATTCTTAATAAAAGAAGAGCCATTTATCACAAAAGGAACAAGAACAATAGAACCAGGATGGCATAAATTCTACGGCAGGTTTAATCCGAACAAAGAAGATGAACTGCCCAGCCTTAAAGAAAATGAAAAAATAAAAATAAAAATAATAAATCTGCTAGCAAAAGAAACTCAGCCACCTAAACGTTACACACCAGCTTCTATTATCAAAGAAATGGAAAAGAAAGGCTTGGGGACTAAAGCTACAAGATCTGCAATAATAGAGTCTCTATACCAAAGAAATTATGTTAAAGACCAATCTTTAGAAGTAACAGATTTAGGGTTAAAAACAATAGAAACCTTAACAGATTATTGTCCGGAAATAATTGATGAAAAGATGACTCAAGGGTTAGAAAAGGACATGGAGCTTATAAGGGAAGGAAAAGAAACAAAAGAAAAAGTCCTAGACAAAGCAAAGCATCATCTAAAAAAAATTCTTAAGCATTTCAAGGAAAACGAATTGAAAATCGGAAAAAAGCTCTCAGAAGCAAACGTAGAAACATTAGAAAAAGAATCAATAATCGGAAAATGCCCTAACTGTAAAAACCACGACTTAAGAATTATGTTCTCTAGAAGATTCAAATCTTATTTCATTGCATGCTCCGGTTATCCCAACTGCAAGACAACATTTTCACTTCCAAGCAATTCATTGCCAAAACCTTCTGATAAGATATGTGAATCATGTAAAGACCCGATAGTTTTAATGATAAGAAAAGGAAAAAGACCTTACGAATATTGTATAAACAAGCAATGTCCTAAAAAAGAAGAATGGCTAAAGCAGCAAGGATTGATAAAAGATGTTCCAAAAACTAAAAGAACTAAGTCAAAGTAAGGAATTAATAGATGAAATTCTGAAAAAACTAGAAGAAAATAAAAATTTGATTTCTGACTTAAACTTATTTGTAGCAGATACAAAAAAAGATTTAGAATCTATCAAAAAAGAAAATTTAGAGTTCAAGAAGGAATTCAAGGAAAACATTAATAGCTTAGAAGACATAAAAAAGAGATTAAACGATGAAATAGACAATTTAAGGTCTCTAAGAATTTCAATTAACCATCAACTTCCCAAAGAAATAAAGCAGGAGATAGACAAAAAGCTTGAAGAATACACGAGAGAGCTCAAAGTAAATAATGAAAAGTATATCTCTTCAGAAGAAAAGTTATCCTTAACATCAAAAAGTTTAGAGCAGGCAAAAGAACAGTTGTACAAACTAACAGAGATAATCAGTCAAATAAAATCAAAAGACATAGAATTCTCAAATAGCCTGCAAAAAATAAAATCCATGGAAAATGATAAGTATGAGCTTCAAAAGAAGGTAGGTATTTTAGAAAAGATTGTAGCTAACAGAAGAAGATCAAATTAATTCTATTCCCTTATCAAGAATATTAAATTCTTTGGAAATTATCTCTGGCTTTTCACATTTTATCCTTCTCGGATTTTTCTCCATTTTAATGATTATACCGCTCCAGTTCTTTAGCATGTTCCCTCCAACAACCTCAACCTTTTTAGTATCTAAGTTTGAATAAACCTGGTTAGATATCAAGATCTTAATGCCATTTCTATTCATCTCTTTCAAAATTTGTAACTGTTTGTCAATTTTCTTATTGATGTTATTAGGATCCTTTGCTACTAACATCCTGTAGTGCATGCCAATTGTATCAATAATGACAAGAGTGATATGCTTCATGGCTTTGAGATTTTCAAAGAATTTGCACTGCTCTTCAAAATCAGCAACTCTAATCAAATAAATATTTACTAACCTTTCTTTATAATCTCTAGGATACATTTGTTTAAATCTCTCTAAGGAAAACCCAGATTCCGTATCAATGAAAACTACTTTGCCTTTCTTAGATTCTTCACCAGCGCATTGTAGGCATAATGTTGTTTTGCCAGTAGCACTTTCTCCATAAATAAGATTAATTCCTTTTTCCAAAGATAAAAAAGATTCAAACATGAAAATGTTAAGACTAAAGGACTTTTAATTGTTCTCATACACCCCCACAAAAACAGAAACATTTATATACAAGATGTATATACGAAAGGTGTATACCCAAATGGAAGACTTATTCAGCCAAAGAATAATTTGTAATCATTGCAATAAAGAAATGCAAAAAGGAAAAGCGCAGAAAGATGGTTATACCTTAAGAGCATTACAATGTAATCTCTGTAATAAGGTAATCTATCACCCGGCAGATTTAGAGGAATTAAAACAATTTCAAAAATTAAAGAATAAAGAATTCAAAGTTAAATTAAGATTAGTTGGAAACTCATACATAGTTTCAATACCAAAGGAGATTATTCAATACCAAGAAGAATTGCAAAAAGACGCAACAGAAGTGATAAAGATGTATTTAGAAGAACCAGAAAAATTATCAATATTTTTTTCAAAAAGAATAAGAAGGTTTTATTAAGTTATGCGAGGTAATAACAAATATGGAAGCTAAAAAAGAAACAAAGCTCAAAGTTATGGAAGCTTTACAGGAAGAAGCATACAAGGGCATAGTAAGAATAGACTCTGAAACTATGCATGCAATAGATGTCCATCCTGGTGACGTAGTTGAAATAGAAGGAGGTAGATCCACAGTAGGCATTGTTGACAGAGCTTATCCAACAGATGTTGGGCAATTCATAATCAGAATGGATGGAATTCTCAGAAGAAACGCTAAAACAGGTATTGGAGAAAATGTAAAAGTAAGAAAAGCAGATGTAAAAGAAGCTACAGCAATAGTCATTGCTCCCGCGCAGAAAGGTGTTATGGTAAGGGCTGACCCTGAATTATTCAAGAGAGTTTTATTAGGAAGAGCAGTAGTCAGAGGAGATATTGTAGTTCCAGGAGGAGTAAGGCAAAGAAGAAGGGTTATGTCAGATTCCCCTTTCTTCGATGATGTTTTCAATATGTCAGAAGAATCATTCTTGGTTGGAACTTTTGGCTTAGCAGGATTAAGATTTATTGTAGTCTCAACAACTCCAAAATCAGGTCCTGTTTTGATTACTGAAGCAACAACAATTACATTAAATCCAAAAGCAGTTGAAGTTTCAGAAGAAAAAGTCTTGGAAGTTACATATGAAGATATTGGGGGTCTATCTGAAGAAGTAAGAAAGGTAAGGGAAATGGTCGAATTGCCATTGAAACATCCAGAAATATTTGAAAAATTAGGAATTCAGCCTCCAGCAGGAGTTCTATTGCATGGTCCGCCAGGTTCAGGTAAAACTTTACTGGCAAAAGCAGTTGCAAATGAATCTGAAGCAAATTTTATTTTAGTTAATGGTCCTGAAATTATGAATAAATTTTATGGAGAGTCAGAAAGAAAGATTCGCTCCATATTCGAAGAAGCAGAAAAAAATGCTCCATCAATTATATTCTTTGATGAGATAGATGCAATAGCTCCAAAAAGAGATGAAACTTACGGTGAAGTAGAAAGAAGAGTTGTTTCTCAATTACTGACTCAAATGGACGGTTTAAAAAATAGAGGTAAGGTTGTTGTCATAGGTGCAACAAACAGGCCTAATGCAATTGATCCCGCTTTAAGAAGGCCAGGAAGATTTGATCGAGAAGTTTCAATAGGAGTCCCAAACAAAGAAGGCAGGTTAAACATTCTAAAAATTCATACTAGATTGATGCCAATATACAATTGGGATAGTGCTATTGCAGGCAAGATTATTTATAAAAAACTAGAAACATTTGAAAATGAGGCAATTAAAAAAATAAAACAGCAAAACAACAAAGTAGAAGAATTAAAACTAGACTTAAAAAATTTAGATGCGGAACTAAAACCCCACTTAGAAGAACTAAAATTATTACAAGATCAGAAAAAGAAATCCGATCCGTCAGTTATAGACAAAATTTTGCATAGAATTGGAATTAAAGGGGAAGAAATATCAAAAATAAATAACAAAATTGAAATAATAGATAAGAAAGTGAACACCATTAAAGAAGAAATTAAAAAATTACAAGGCAATATTAACACAGCAGATAAAATCAAAGAAAATATAGACAAAAAGAAAGAGTCAATAAACAATATCGTAACTACGATAGATGAGATTAACCACTCCAAGAGTACATGGGGGGTAGAAGACATTAGAATTAGCGGATTTCTAAGCAAGATAAAAGAAGTGAAAGATAGAGAATTAAAAGAGAATATAGAAGGTCTCATTGAGATAGGTATAATTAAGGATCTTAATGCTTTTAATAATGAAGTAGCCAAAGAGTCAGTTATATTCATGATAGATGACATATCTTCAAAAACACACGGGTTTGTAGGAGCAGATCTTTCAGCACTAACAAAAGAAGCTGCAATGAATGTTCTAAGAAGAATATTACCTGACCTCAAATTAGGAGAAAAATCGGAAATCCCAAAGAAAGTTTTAGAAAATCTAAAGATAGAAGAAAAAGATTTCCAGGAATCATTAAAGATTGTAAGGCCAAGTATCATGAGAGAAGTTCTGGTAGAAACGCCAAATGTAAAATGGGAAGACATAGGTGGTCTTAAAGAAGTTCAAGAAGAATTAAAAGAAAGCATAGAATGGCCTTTGAAAAATCCAAAAGTATTCAAGAAAATGGGGATAAAACCTCCAAGAGGATTATTAATTTACGGTCCTCCAGGCACAGGTAAAACTTTACTGGCAAAAGCAGTTGCAAATGAATCCCAAGCCAATTTCATTTCAATAAAAGGACCAGAATTATTAAACAAATGGGTAGGAGAATCTGAAAAAGGTGTAAGGAAAGTCTTTGAAAGAGCAAGACAGGCAGCACCAGCAATAATTTTCTTTGATGAGATAGATGCAATAGCTGCAAGAAGAGGATATGATTCAGAAAATGGCAATAACGCAACTGAAAGAGTGGTTAATTCACTGCTTGCTGAAATGGATGGGTTAGAAGAATTAAATGAGGTTATTGTAATAGCAGCAACAAACAGGCCAGATATAATTGATCCAGCATTGTTAAGACCAGGAAGGTTTGATAGATTATTATTAACACCTCCTCCATCAGAAGAAGGCAGGATACAGATATTCAAGATCCACACAAAAAATATGCCTTTAACACAAGATACTGATTTAAAAGAATTGGCGGCACTAACAGAAGGGTTTGTTGGAGCAGACATAGAAGCACTTTGCAGAGAAGCAGGGATTGAAGCTTTAAGAGAAAACATTGATGCAGAAGAAGTTAATATGGAGCATTTCAAGAAAGCATTAAACAGAGTCAAACCCTCAGTTTCAAAAGAAGTATTTGAAAGATACAAGGAAGTAGAAACAAATTATCTTAGAAGAGCTAGGGCAGGATTAAAAGATCTTCCAACATATCTAGGATAATATACATTACACAGTAGTAACAACAGAAGTTCCGAAAGTAAATAAAAAATAACAATTCAGGGCTTCTCTTTGCATTATTTTCTTTTAAAGACCCGCTAAAATTCATAAAATTTCAAAGAAGTGCCAAGTCTTTTTTAATAAAATTAAGCCAAAATCAAGTAAAGAATAAAGTTCTGATTAAGAGAATCTACAAGTCCAGACTACATAAGTTATTTAAAATCCTCAAGAAAATAAGAAACAAAGGTCTTCAACTTAATGACTGGCTTTTCTCTAATCCTTCCAAAATTAAACAGGCTAATGATTATGTTAACCAAGACCCAAAGATTGTACAAGGCAATAGAAAAAAGAAAATAGAGGTATCTGATGCTGTAGTTTACTGACGTGGTCTTTCCTCCCAGACTGTTTTTCAATTGCTTAAAGATATTCTCTATGCCCCATCTGGATGAGTATTGAGAAAGCAAGTGATGGGCAAGGACTTCATGAATCTTTAAATTTGTAGAGAAGGCAATTTTTTCTCCGTTTTCAGCTTCAAGTATCACTAAAGTTGTTTTAGTATCCTTAATCTTAAAATTCCCTATTACTCTAGCTTTAACTCCTTCTGCTTTATGCAACCAAGACTTAACAGTAGGGGTTCTAACCTTTGGCATGAGATACTTAATTTTCTTTTCTTTGAAAAGATTGATGACCCAAGAACTGTCAAATCCCCTGTCGACATTAATGTAGTCTATTTTTACTCTTGAAGAAATAATCCTTAGCAATTGTTCAAGCCTTTTTTCTAATTCCATTCTGTAGAAAATTGGGACTACACCTATCACTAGCTGATGACCTTTTAGGTTAATAGAGGCACACAGGAAAGAAAGTGCCTGTATTGAGCCTCTTTCTTCTTTTACAGGAATGCAGTTTTCTAATTTCTTGCAGTAATTCGGAATATTGTGTATGTCTATGTTTATTGCAACTTTTCTTCCAAGTCTTTGATTTTTCTTTTTCATTATATTGAGAATTGTCAAAGTAAGATCATTGCATATGCTCTCTATTTCTTCAAAAGTAAATTTTTTGAGATGGAAAAAGAAGGTGTCAGCATTTGGTATTATCTCCTTTTCCTTCTTAGAATCAACTATGCCTTCACAGAAACTTCTGTCTCTGGATAGTTCTATTAAAAGATTTATGAAATCCTGATTCTTGTACTTGGAATTTTTTCCAAGCTTTAACTTTAGGTAGGTTTCAGATAATTTCCTAAGCTTTCTTACTGCCTCGCCTTTATTCCTTAAGGGAGCATGAGAATTAAAATTCTCTAATAGCGTGGATTGTTTTTCTTTTAAAGTTCTTACTAGTTCATTTGTGTCTTCCTTGATGTTTTTAGGTATTAATTGTAAATACTTGTTAAATACTCTCTTTGATGGCAACTGTAGCTTGTCATTCTCGTCCTTGTAAAATCCTAAGTTAAATGCTTCTTCCTGATTGTTTTTAAGGAATTGAATTAATTCCTCGTGGCTTTTGAAATTTTTGACTTTCTTGTAAATAAATGCTCTAATAACTGAATTGTGGCTGAATTTATTGTTTAGTTTACTTTTTAGACCAAATGTATATTCCTTCAATAATTCCGATAGTTTTTCCTTCATTATTTTTCCTCATGCTAACCCCCTTATTTTTGAAACTGCAATTGATATCATTCTATAGGACGATGGTACGAATATATATAAACCTTTCTATTTAATCGGCTTACAAAAAGAAAGATTTAAATATAAGTATCTTCTAATACCTTAGAGATATTATTAGTATCTTGAAGGTATGGGAAGGTATTTAAACACAAAAAGCAATAACTTAATCAATGACCAAGTCGCAGATTGATTTTGACGATGAAGAAACACAAATCATTGAGGCTTTCCTATTTCTTTACGGTGCTACTGACAAGAAAGATGCAGTTAAGAAACTAATAAGAAAATATAAGGAATTTGACAAAAAAATTCCGAGTGCCTTAGCTGTAAAAAAGAAGGTGAAATAAGTGTCTGAAAATGAGTCAATAAAAAGATTATTTGAAGAAGAGAAGGTAGAAACTAAAAAAATGAGCATAATCAAGGACAAAAGGCAGTATAGCATAAGAATACCCAGAGACTTTGCAGATACAGTAAATCAAAGAATCGGGAATATAGAGAATTTTAAGTTTAAATTTACTTTTAAAATCCCTCCAGTAAAATCAAAGAGCAAACCAGAATTAAAAGGTGAATTAGTCTATGAAAAAGCTTAACCTTACCAACAGAGAGAGGGTAATCATAGCGGTACTTATAAGCAAGATGAGAAGCATGACCTCCCAACAGGTTAGAGATGAGCTAGAGAAACAAGGTACTGAGATAAGTAGACCTACTGTAGCCAAAGATCTTGAGAGTTTAAAGCGTAGAAAAATAGTAAAGACTCTGGGAAGGAGATACAGGTTGATTAATTATCAGGAAGCCATAAAACTTGTTGAAGAGGGAGCTGATTAACATGAAACCAAAATTCAGCAAAAAAGGAAAAGAAATAGTGTTCATAGACAGTTCAGGAACAGTCTGGAGAGCAGATAACTTGCAGGATTTAGTAGATGGCTATAAGAAATTTCTTGCATTTGAAGGCATAAAAAACCATTATTTTTATGAATTTGGAGATGAGGACTATGGAGATGAGAAATGACATTCAAACTATCACCATCAGGATTAAGTTTAATGAATGAATGCTCTAGATGTTTCTGGCTTACTCAGCACAAGAAATGGAAAAGACCAGATACTCCTTTTCCTCAACTACCTAATGGAATGGACAAGATAATCAAGGCTCACTTTGACAGGTTCATGGAAAAAGGAGAACTTCCTCCAGAGTTGTGTGAAAATCAGGATTGCAATGAATTGAAATTATTTGATAACAAAGAATTGCTAAAAGACTGGAGAAGCAATTTCAAGGGAGTGAGATGGACTGATGAAGAAGGCAACACATTTTTTGGAGCAGTAGACAACATCTTGGTAAAAGGAAAGAAGCTAATTGTTCTGGATTACAAGACAAAGGGGTTTCCAATAAAAGATATAGATGAAGCATCAGAATATTACCAGAATCAATTGGATATTTACAATTTATTATTAAAAAAGAATAAATATGAAACAGAGGATTATGCCTTCCTGTTATTTTATGTTCCTAAAGAGATTACCCCATCTGGGCAAGTTATTTTTGATACTGAATTGGTAAAAAGGAAGATAGATACTAATAATGCAGAAAATATATTTCAAAGTGCAATAAAGATGTTAAATCAAGATTGCCCTAAGAAAAGCTGTGAATGGTGTGATGGAAAATGAATGATATAAAGGATTTCAAAAATAAGGTGGTAGAAGGAGATTGCCTAGATGTAATGAAAAAAATACCAGATAAATCCATAGATATGATTTTATGTGATTTACCTTATGGAACTACACAAAATGAATGGGATTCTATTATTAGTCTAGACAAATTATGGAAACAATATGAAAGAATAATAAAAGATAGGGGAGCTATTGTTCTGACCTCGCAAGGACTGTTTACGAATAGGTTAATTTCAAGTAATGAGAAATTGTTTAAATATAAGATAGTTTGGATAAAATCAAAAGCTACCAACTTCTTAAATGCAAAAAAACAGCCATTGAGAAAGCATGAAGATATTTGTGTTTTTTATAAGAAGCAACCAACTTATTATCCGCAGAAAACATTTGGGGAAGCTTATGATAAAGGATTTAGAAAAGATCAACATACTGGTTCTTATGGTTTATTTGAAACAAGACATGTAAAGAGCAATGGTGAAAGATACCCCTCTGATATCGTTTATTTTAAAACAGCGGAATCAGAAGGAGAAGTTTACCATCCTACTCAAAAGCCTATTGCTTTGGGGAGATACTTGATTAGGACTTTCACGAGCACAGGAGACATAATTTTAGATAATTCTTGTGGAAGCGGAAGTTTTCTTGTATCGGCGATTCTTGAAGGAAGAAATTTTATTGGAATAGAGCTAAATAAAGAAACTATTTTGCATCATAAGCATAATGTAGATATGATAAAGGTCTGTAATGAAAGAATAGAGAAAGCAAGAAAAGAGTTTGAACATAAGAAAAAACAGAAAAAACTATTTGAGGAAAAAAACCAAAATGGAGATCAATTTACTCTGAGTATGCCCTTTCTTGCATAATCTCCGACAACTTTTTTATATCTCCATCTTTGACTTTACCTTTTTCTTTTAACCATCTTAATAAATGATGATATTGATTTGAGTGCATAATTGTTGGAATTTTCTTATCTATACCTAATTTTTCTTTTAAGAACTCCACGATATTTTTTTCAAGAATACCTTGCCCTACAAGGTCTAAAGCTATTCTAATTGCATCAACCGAAGTTAAGTGGAGATTAATAGATTTCTCTTCATCTTCTTTAACATCTTTTTTGTCAATAGTAAGTAATTCTTTTATATCAGAAAAACCGTTAAGATGTTGATGATAGAATTCTACTTCATGCCCCCTATAAGCAAACCATTCATTACCTCTTTCAGTGATTGCGCCTCGTGGTAAATAAACACCTTCTTTTTTTACACGTTCCTTTGACACCCAACCACAAATGTATATATTCCACTTTCTTTCTCTCAAAGTTCCAGGCAGAGCAGTTTTCTGCCCTCTTGGCGCTTTTGGGGATTCTAAATGCACCATTACATAAATGTCAGAATCTAATTTATCATTCCATATTTGTCTTGCAAAAAAATTATGTTTAGCTTCTCTTTCCAATTCTCCACTACCCATATATTTTTCTTTAAATGGTAAAGTCCCACCCCTACATTTTATATCTACTTTGACACCAGATTTTAGGACTAAATCAAATCCCTTGCTTTGGTCTTCAGGGGGATCTAAAGGCATGTCTAACATTTTTCTTATAACCATTTGAGCTAAAATACCATAAGTTTGTTCTTGTTCACTTCCAGATTCAGCACCTCGTACCTTAACTCCCTCCACAAATTCAACTGCCTTTTTTCTTAATTCAAAGCCTTCTTGCCCAGATAGGGGCACGACAATAGGTTTTGGTAAAACATATTTATACATAAAACTGCTATATAACGCATCTTTTTATTACTTCTCTTTTTGAATAGATTTTTATACCTAAATCTTATTGTTTTAATATGAAAGAGCTAGTAGGAATAATCTACCCAACCCCAGACTCATTGGTTGGAAGGATAAAGAAAAGAAATAAATTCTCTTTTACCAAAAATCCGACTCATGAGGTTTTACCTAAAAGATTAGAAATGGGTGATAAAATATTGTTCTACAATAAAAAGCATATTATAGCAGGGAGAATAATAAGCTCTATTGTCTTAATGAGTTTTGAGAGTTTATTTAAAATTAAAGATATAATTCAAACTAAAGAAGAACTGAAGACTTACTGTGGTTCAGGGCTCAGGAAGTTCAAAAAACAAATAGTTTACAAAGTAGAGGGGGTTAAGAGTTATGATACACCCTTACTTTGTCCATTTACTATAACTATGGTCGGGCAGTATATTAAGTCAAAGGATTATAAAAAGTTAATAAATTAAAATGGAAATACACCCACACCCCAAGATGCTCTTAAAATTGCATAGAAGAAGAGCAGAAATAGAGTTAAGCCCAGAGGAATACCAACGAGGGAAAGTTTGGTCTAAAGATAAACAGCAACTTCTTATGGATACCATTCTTAAAAAGATGCACATCCCCCCGATTTATTTTAGAGTTTTAGAAAATAGCTATTATGAGTGTGTAGATGGACAACAAAGATGCACTGCAATATTTGACTTCTTTGATAATAATTTTCCCCTCTCAAAAAAATATTCTCCCGAATTTGCAGGAAAATTTTTTAAAGAATTGCCTATAGAGATACAAGACAGATTTTATGATTACGAGATGATGGTCTTTGAAATAACTAATGCTTCGGATGATGAAATCAAAGAAATGTTCAAGAGGTTACAAAAAGGAATGCCATTAACTGCTGGAGAAAAACTTAAAGCAGAAACAGGGAATCTAAGAAACTTTATTTTAGAATTAACAAAAACAAAGTTCTTTTCTGATATAATTAATGTTAGAGATTACAGGGGGGCATATTATCAGATGTGTTCTCAAATCTTAGCTTTAGAATTTTTTGGAATTAAAGATGTTAAATTTAAAATATTGGAAGATATGCACACCGAAAATAAAGACTTAGATTTAAATGCAAAGGCACCAACACAAGTTAAGAAAGTCTTAAATTTCTTATCTCGTGCTTTTGGAACGGAAACTCCAGAACTGCATACAAGAGCAGGAATAGTATCCTTATATCTTTTAATTTCTACTATAACAAAAGAGTATTCATTAAAAGATAGAGAAAATCTTATTAAAAATTTTGTTATTTATTTTCAAGATAAGTTAAGAGAAACGGAAGAGAAAGAAAATAATCCCGATTTACTAAAATTTTTAAATGCAATAAGCCACTCTTCCGATGGAGCAAACTCAATAAGAATAAGACACGAAATTTTAATGAATTATTTTTTACTTTTTGCAAAGGACTTAGAGCCATTAGACCCAAATAGAGATTTTACAGAAATTGAGAGAATAGCTGTTTATAGGAAAAATGAGGGCGTTTGTCAAAAATGCAAACAAAAAGTAGGATATGATAATTTTCACGCAGACCATATAAAGCCACATACAAGAGGTGGAAAAACTACTATTGAGAATGGGCAAGTGTTATGCAGTAAGTGTAATTTAGAAAAAGGTGCAAATTAATTGAATTTCCTAAAGAATGGAGACAAAATGAATCCAAAAAATTATGTCATATCCCAAAGACTAGCTTATCTAGGGCTAGGTTCTCTTGTTGGGTTTGTCATAGCCTTAAATAAAACCCCCCTGAACTATTACATGATCTTGGGATTTGTTTTATTGGTAATCATCACAAGTGAATATTTTAGGAGAAAAGAATAGGTTTAATAGTTGCTTCTGTGATTATGCGGGGCAGGATGGGGTGAAATGAAAATTCTAGAAGTTATGATTAAACTACATGAAGATTATGCAAAAGAAACCCATAAAGGGTGTTTAAACAGAGCCTTTATTCTTTATTGTTTTCTAAAAAGCAAAGGCTTCAATCCTAATATTAAAATGATTGAAATAAATGTAGATTATGCTCACCATTTTGTAATTGAAAAGAATAATGTCTATGACCCTAATCAAGGGATTGACTTGATTCCTAAAAGAAAGTATCAGTATCCAGAAAAAAAGATGGGAAACTCAGAGAAATTTATAAGAGACAATTGCAATTTTCAGTTTTTTCTGGGATATTTACCAAGATTTGACCTTAGTTTTCAAGAGTCTATAAATCCATTAATGGAGAAGTATGGAAGGAGTTTATGTAACCGATAGGACTTTTTACACAGAAAACCCACTTTATACACAGAGGTCACTTTTTACACAAAGCCGTTAAGAATAAAAAGCTGATAATTGAGGAATATTGAAATGCTAGAAAATAGAAAACAGGTGGAACCTCTTAGAGACAGTTTTCAAATTGTGATTAGGAATATGCCTTTTAGAGAGCTTCCCCCTAATAAAGAGGGCTGGAAGTATAAAAGTGAAATTAACAATCAGAAAGGGGAGATGGAACTTATTCAAGAATTTTCTAAGAATTTTCACAAACATAAGGGGAAGATTATTGACGTGAGTAATATTCTTGAGAAAGAATTGGAGCAGATTATTCTTAAGGCAAAGAGACAAATGAAAATTCCACTAAAATATGATAATTTTCGGAATTTCACTAAGAATTTTACTTTCTTTGATAAATACCAAGATTTCAGGACAATTACCAAAGATAAATCTTTTCCTATTAAAAAAGAATACAAACAACTAAGGAAAGATATCCTTCGTGTGATTTCTATTAGAAATAAATATACTCATGGAGAGTTGGTTTATGATGGAAGCCTAAAGAAATTCTTCATTGAATATGAAGAAGATGGTAAGACAGAGGCGGAGGTTAGTGATGATATTTTAAAAAAAGAAGTAGGGTTTATATGTAACACTTCAGTCCCTTTAAGAGAAATAGCTAAGGAATTTGATATATTAATTAGTAAGGAGAAAAATTAAAATTTTTTAAAATGGAACCTGCCGTTATCTTAACGCCTCAAAGAATAGATAAATATAAGAATAATACTAAATCAAGGAATTACTGTTAAAATGAACAAGAAAAGTCAAATGCAAGTGATATTGAATCCTAAAACTATGTCTTTTACATTAGGGGGGGCTTTGATTGGTTATTTTATATTCCAGAGTATTGAAGCAACAATAATCGGAGGAGTAATAGGTTTAATCCTAAGCTTTGTAAGATGAGCCTCAACATATCTGTAATGGCGTTAGGAGTAATCTTCGTTTTTATGTTAATCATAAAAATTATACAAAATTACAAAACTAAAAAACAGAGTCGAAAAAAAACAGAATTATTGACTACCGAGGATATCATCAATGTTTTATTTAATGTAGGTTTATTTACAGCTGGGATAGCCAGTATTTTATTAGCTATTGGTTTTGGAACATATTTTTTTGGAGAAGAATTATCATTCACGCAACCAATAATAAACTTTTTAGCAGGAGTTTTATTTATATGGTTTGCAATTAGAAACATATATTATGGAGGAAAAATATAATGCCACGTCAAAAACTTCCTGAATGGGTTAGTGCAATAATCCTGATAGTCATATTAATGGTCATTTTTCCTGTTGCTACTAAGACGATATTCGATACGATTTTATGGGGCATCATTATTGGAGTAATAGCAACGGGGATTATAGTGGCTATTTGGTGGTATTTAGAGAATCACTAATAAATTCAGGGTAAAACAATGATATACTTTCACACAAAAATCTTAAATATCCGTTCAACTTACCAAGAGTATGGAAGAAATAAAGCAAATCTACAGTTGGGTCTTGAAAAGGGACTTGGAGACCATGAAGGCATATTGTGATGAAAAAAGAGCTGTAAATGCTGAGCTAAGAGAATCACAAAAGAAGGACTGGAATAAGCTGATTAGAGGCTACTAATCTATATATTTCTGATAAATCTTTCAGCCTTTCTCCTTTAGTCGCATTACTATCAAAAATAAAGCAGTAATTAAGGCAATTATTCCTGTAAAATTTTTATTGATAATAAGATAAATGCCTAAAGCCAGATTGGCAATCATTAGCAAATCCCTAATAAAAAACACCGTGCCATAAGTTCTTGTTTTCATTTCTTTTTCTTCCAAGCTTTTTCAACGTTTTTACAGTCTTTTTTTAGCCATTCACTTACCTCTTTTTCAGTAACCCTTCCTTCCCTTATTTTAATCATAAATTTAGAAACTCTTCCCTTGCCTTGTCCTATCTTAGTTAATTGTTTTTTAATATATGAATTATTAAACAAATCTTCTTCATTTGTAACTTTCATTTTCCATCACACCATTCACAACTGTTCTTATGGTAATCTATAAGCTTTTTAAGTTTTTTTGAATAAGCAGTTCTATGGCTCGATGTCCAGAATGTTCTTTTATCCTAGTAGAGAAGTACAGAAGGTACAAGTGCTCAGTCTGCAAGAAGTTTTTCAATAAGAAAGAAATAGATTCTAGGGAGTTCAGGGAATTTAGTGAAAAACAAAGGAAAGAAGAAAGAAGGATAGCTAAAAATGAAGCTCATAGGGAATGGTCTAAGTTCAACAAGACCAAACTTCAGCAGTACAGAAGAAAGTATGCAAAGACCAAGAAATACAAGGAATTAACAGAGAAATACAAGAACGAGAGAAAGCTTACCCATTATTCTGCAGATTACAGGGAAAGGCATAAAGAAGAGATTAGGGGGCATTTGTTGAATGGTTTTAGGGAATATCACAGAAAGAACAGGGATAGCATCATGGCTAGAAAGAAAGCGTATTATGCTTTAAACAGAATCAAGATACTTGACAGGATGAAGGTCTATTATCTAAACAAGAAGAATAAAGCTATACTGCTGAATTCAGAAAACAAGGGCTTTGAGGCTTGTAGCCCTGAAATACCGAATAAAGAGCCCACTTTTGCACTTTCGGAAGTCCTTAACAAATAGAAAGGTTTATAAACCTTTAACTTTTACAAATTCTCATGTTAAACCAAGTTAAGCTATATCAAATACCAGAAATACTTGAAACAGCAGGAATCTTAGAGGACTCTATTTTGCCAGCATACAGCGATTCTATTCAAAATTATAATGAAAGAGCAAGACAAAGCCTTGGAAAATTTCAAAGCACTAATGGGCAGTTAGCGGGCTCAAATCCTTTCATGCTTGTTCATTTATCAAACTCAGGATTATTACAAGGTGCAAGGTTAGCAGAAAGACAAGATTTGGAAAAAGCAATAGTTTATGACCCTGAATTTGTGAAAGGAAATTGGATAGATTTTGGCATTGCATTAAAGACAGAAGGAGATTCTTATAAGCCAAATGATCTCCCAGCAAGAATATTGGCAGAAAAATTAAATCATAAAGGAATTTCATTAGACTCAGGAAAACTAATCCCTTTTAACGTATTAAAGAACAGTGAACATGATAACAGTGCATATGGTTTAGTTTTTGATTTAAATGACCAATTTGAAGAGGATTCTGTAAGAGACTTGGCTGAATTTAAATGGGATTATGCAAGAAATGAAGGCATATCCTATGCTTATCTTAACGGGGGCCGTTATTGGAACTACTGCTATAGGGACTTGGATAATTCCAATGGCGATGCTCGGGTAGTCGTCGTAAGTGGCGAAGCCACTTCGAAAAATTAGGCTAATTTTTTTATTTTAAAACCAGAATCAGAATCTTCTACAACATAGCCAAGTTTTTTTATCTTATCTCTGGAAACATCAGCTTCTTTCCACTTTTTTTCTTTTCTAAACTTTTCTCTTTCTTCAGCTAATTTAATTACTTCTTTTGGAATTTTTTCTTTTTTTATTTTTGTTAGATTTAGCCCAAGTACACTATCAAATTTTGTTGCTAATTTATATTTACCATTTAAACTATCATCTTCAAGCATTTTCCACAACAAAGCTAATGCTCTCGGAAGATTCAAATCATCATTTATGTAGCCTAGAAATTCTTTTTCATAGACAGAAGCATCATTGTTTTTTACATTATTTTTCTTGTTTTTTAATTCAAAAACCCTACTCCTTAGTCTATTAAGTCCAGTCTGAGCAGAGTCTAAACTTTCGTAAGTAAAATCTAAAGGACTTTTGTAATGGGCTGTTAGGCATAAATACCTATATGCTAAAGGATCATATCTTTTTTCAATTAAACTATTAAGAGTAATAAAATTATCGCCGGACTTAGCCATCTTTGCATCTTTCAAAACTAAAAATTCACCATGCATCCAATAATTAACGAATTTTTTTCCAGTAGCCCCTTCTGATTGAGCTATCTCATTTGTATGATGCACCTGTATATGATCAATTCCGCCACAATGTATATCAAAATTATCACCAAGGTACTTCATAGCCATAGCACTACATTCAATATGCCATCCCGGAAATCCAATACCCCAAGGACTTTTCCATTCCATATCTCTTTTCTGGTCTTTTGAAGAAAATTTCCACAATGCAAAATCTGTTGCATGCTTTTTATCTTTTACATCTACCCTTATTCCAGCTTTTAATTTATCTTTTTCTAACCTAGCTAGTTTTCCATAATCTTTTAGTTTAGAAGTATCAAAATAAATTCCATCTTTGGTTTCGTAGGTAAGTCCTTTCTTTTCTAATATTTTTATTAAATTAATTTGCTCCTTAATATGATCTGTAGCTTTACACCAGATATTAGGGGGAATAATGTTTAAATTTTTCATATCCTCTTTAAATGTTTTAGTGTAAAATTCTGCAATTTTCCAGGCACTTTTTCTTTCTCTGCTTTTAGCTAATTCTAGTTTATCTTCTCCTGTATCGGCATCACTTGTTAAATGACCAACATCTGTTATGTTCATTACATGTTTTAATTTATACTTGTTATACAATAAAGTCCTTTTTAATAAATCTTCAAAAATATAAGTCCTTAAGTTTCCTATATGAGCGTAATTGTAAACGGCATGCCCCAAGATTTAAATTAAATCTCAGTTTGGCCCGCATGTGTATACGCCCACTAGGTCTCTGTTAATTGGCTTAAACGTTTCTTTTTTTCTTGTTAGGGTGTTATATAACCTAAGATCCATGCTTCAACCTCCCGCTGTTTATTAAGTAATTTCTAAGCTTATCTTGTTTTCTTTTTAACTTAAAGCCGATGTTCTTATAAAAGTTAATTACTTCTTCTTTATTTCTTATAACTAAAGAAGATTGTACACTATACCTTAAATTTGTTGTTAATTGTAAAGACATTACATAAGTGGAATTGTTTATACCAAAGTTGCTCTTTAATAGGTTAGATTCATCAATAAGAATCCTAGGTTTATAATTTAAGATTTTATTTAACAGCTTATCCTCTTTTATATCAGATAATATGCTTTTTACTTTTCTAATTGATAATCTTTTGCACTCATGCCCAGTTCGAAAAAAATTGGATTTCATTAAGGGAACAACAAATTTATTCAAGATTCTCTTCTCTTTGTTATTAAGGACCATATGAACATTTCTGGATAGAATAACATAAGGGAACGGTTTCTCACCAACAGAGCCCTCATCATCAAAAATTGCTGATAAATAATTTCTTTTTATAAGTCTAGTCCCATATTTTATTACCCCGGGTATATTGCTGTTTAATTCATATTTTTTACCAACGGGGGCTCCAGCAATCTTAAGAGTCTCACCAATTATACTGTTCCCAACCCTTATAACCCTAGAATTTCTAACGACTTCTTCACTGAAAGTAACTTCTCCAAAAAGGTTGCAAATGTTCGCCTTAAATTCATCAATTAACTCATTATCTGGGCTGCAGTATTTAGTTCTTATTAAGTCTTTTCTGCTCTTATCGTAATATAAACAACCATCTGAAACTGAATGCCCCAGTATAGAACCCATACTTTCGTTCATCAAGCTTATTGGAAACTTCGGATTTTTTATAGAAAATTTATTGCCTCTTCTGATTTCAATTATTCCACTATTCAGAAGGTTATAATCTTTTTCTATATAATCTAATAATTCTTTAGCTTTTTTTATACTAATCCCGCAACTATTTCTTAAATTAGTATAAAAATATGTAGTGTTTAATTTGGTACACAATTTGCTAAGTGATCCAGACTTTTTGATACCATCCTCTATAAGCTGTTTAATAACCTCTTTTTTTAGATAAATATAAATCTTATCTTTTAGTTCATACCAGTTTATACTAGTTTTTTTCATACTTGTTTATTATCTTCCTAAATAACTCATCCCATGTTTTTGATTTCAGTTTACCCTTTAATCTTACCATCCCATAAAATACTTCTTCTTCAACCTTCATAGTTATCTTATTACCCATATACTCATATTAGTACTATTAGTATTTAAATATTTTGAAAAAACAGAAACAAATTATTTAAATCTTTTTAAACAATATTTACACTAAATGTACTTTCTCTATCAAGATTACTTGGCCCATTCGGCACTTTAACTATGCACGCTTTAGTCCCA
>Ga0209541_10003970_pt1 | contig 26647 bp, 28 predicted proteins | sample RifCSPlowO2_01_FD_184027 | JGI IMG/M metagenome (GOLD analysis project Ga0209541, IMG submission 184027) | Groundwater microbial communities from Rifle, Colorado - Rifle CSP2_plank lowO2_0.1 (SPAdes) (version 2) | ecosystem: Environmental > Aquatic > Deep subsurface > Groundwater | place... | reverse complement strand
CAAAAACTGTATTTTTCTGCTTTTTTAGTCTGTAAAAAGTTATTTTATCTATTTTATTTTTAGTTATAAATCTATTTAATAGATCAAAATCGTTAATTGTTTCTCCTAAACCAAGAACAATGGTTATTGACTTTTTTAGATTGTACTTATCGCATAATTTAAACATTTCTTCAATATCTTTAATTGGCTTTGAAGGGCAAATGTAATTATGCAGCTTGGGATTAATGCATTCAACTGCTCCTGAAATACCTTCAATATAAGGAAGATATTTTTTAATTTCATTTTCGTTTAATGCGCCTATATTAAGCCATGTTTTCCCATATATTTTTTTTATATTTTTTAAAAGAGATAATAAATTGGGATAAGCATTAACCCCTGAACTTAAGAATTCAATTTTCCATCCAAGTTTTTTGCATAAAAATATTTCTGCTAATATTGAAGCCTGGCTCCTTACAGCATTCTTCTGATGCTTGAGACTGGACATATAACAAAACTTGCAGTCTGCTTTTTCACAGTACCAGCTAAGGAATACTGCTCTCTCAAACCAGGTTTCTTTCATAGAATTAATTTATTTTATAGTGTTTTTAAGTTATTTGATTTTAGTTAGGTCTCCATTTAGTATTATGGAATTCAATCCAACGATTTCTTCATAATGTGGAAGATCTTCTTGTATAGGATTTAATATAAAAATCTTTTTTCCTAAATAAAAAGCAACTGAAATTTCCATTAAAGTATTTGAACCAAAATACCCTTCAAAACCTTTTCTTTTATGGTTAATAATTAAAATTGCATCTGAATTTTCAATTTTTTTAAAATGATTTTGAGTAAAAACAGGTTTCATTTCAAGAAGCTTTTCTTTAGTATTCTCTTTTAAATAATCAGTTTCACTTATTAAAGGCTCTGGCAAAAAAACAATATGGCCTTTAGTAGATAGGTAATCTGCAGCTTTCTTCATATCTTCGACAAATTCGGAACTACCACAAATAGTTATTTTCATTTTCTAGATTTAATCATTTCCACAATTTTTGATAAAGGGATTCCCCTTAATAGATTATTTGGATCTCCTTCTATTTTTTTGATAAATGTTGAACTTGAGTGTCCTAAAGGATCATATCCAAGAGCATAAGTATTATAATCTGAATCCTCTCCAAGATAATATTTTATCTCTTTTTCATTTATTTCCCTAAATTCAACTCTTGTTAAAACAACTTCTTGGTGAATTTCATTTGTTTTTGTGTTTATTAAAGTGATTCCAGTATAGAAATCATGTTTTTGTCCTGATAATTTTTTTAATCTTTTAAAAGCTTCTTCATAAGACTTGGGTTTTTCAAGGATTTTTCCATCAAAAAAACCAACACTATCAAAACCAATAACTAATGAATCTTGACGATCTTTTGCAACAGCTTCTGCTTTTAATTTAGATAAATGTTTAACTAATTCCTCAGGATGATTTGGTCTTCCATCAAAATACTCTTCAACATTACTTGATTTTGCTTCAAAATCTATCCCTGTAAACTTCATTGCTTCAATCCTATAAGGAGATGCAGTTGCTAAAACTACTTTCATATTTTCAAGAAATAACAATTCTTATTTAAATCTTATTTAACGCTTCTTAATTCCCATTTCTTTGTTTCTTTATTTATTCCAGTTGGTTTAAATGTTTTTTTGCTTAACAGGATTATCCTTAGATTATCCTCTGCTTTTTTATGTACCTGTTCAATAGACCTCTCTAATACGTATAGCATATCTTTTCCGTTGTTTTTCTTAATGTCATAAGCCATATCATTGATTACTTCTGTATTAAATGCAGAACTAAAGTGATTAATTAACAGATTTTTATTGTTAGGCTTCATCTCACCACCTCCTCTTCTGTTTATTGATTCTAAGATATATAAAGGTTGTGAAAGCTTAACAAGAGTGTGCCTAAAATGTCTAATGTTAATATTTATAAATATTAAAAATTTAAAGAGCGATAATATGGAAAACGAAACAGTATTTGTGGAAGTTTTTGGAAACAACCCAATAACAAAAGTATTGGATTTTCTTATAACCTTCCAGTTATTTGACTATCCTTTGACAGAGATAGCCAGGAATTCCGGAGTTAGTTATTCTACTCTGCAAACTTTCTGGAATAATTTAGTAAAAAATAAGATAGTTATCAAAACAAGAAGGGTTGGCAAATCTGATTTATACAAACTTAATACAGCTAATCCTGCTATAAAGCAATTAATAAAGTTAGATTGGAATTTAATCAAAGGCTCTGAAAAAGAGATATTGGTTTCTGATTAATTTGAAAGCCCCAGGCAGGATTTGAACCCACGACCCTCTGCTTACGAAGCAGATGCTCTTTAACTGCAATTATGCTAACGCATAACAGCTACCGCTGAGCTACTGGAGCATTATAGATTTTTAATGATCTCTTCCTTTGTCTTAAACTTCTTCTGGCATTCAGAGCAGATATAATGCTTCTTGCCTTTTTCATCTTTTACTACGCTTCCTATTATTTTCTTCAGAAAAGTCTCTTCAATATTATTCCCGCAGATTTCGCATTTCATAATATATCATAGAATTAAATAATCTTTAAATATCTTGCCATCTTTCTAGATTTATGAAATTCGCCCATTTAGCAGACGTTCATATTGGCTCATGGAGAGACCCAAAGTTAAGAGATCTTTCCCTAAGATCATTTGAAAAAGCAGTTGATTATTGTATTGAAAACAATATGGATTTTATCCTTATAAGCGGTGATTTATTTAATAACTCCCTTCCAGCAATAGACAGGTTAAAATCAGTTGTCATAAAATTAAGAGAACTAAAGGAAAAAAATATTCCTGTATACATAATAGCAGGAAGCCATGATTTTTCTCCATCAGGAAAGACAATATTAGATGTCCTGGAAGAAGCTCAATTATTGATTAATGTTACAAAAGGAAAAATTATTGACAACAAGCTATATCTTAATTTTACAATAGATAGAACAGGCGCTAAAATAACAGGAATATTCGGAAAAAAAGGCATGCTTGAAAGAAAGTATTATGAAGCTCTTGATCTGGACTCATTAGAAAAAGAAGAAGGCTTTAAAATTTTCATGTTCCACACTGCCTTGTCTGAATTAAAACCAAAGGAATTAGAAAAAATGCAGTCATATCCCGTAAGTTTTCTTCCAAAAAATTTTGATTATTATGCAGGCGGCCATGTTCATATCGTAAGAAATGAAAAGGTAGACGGAAGAAATATAGTTTATCCAGGCCCTTTATTCCCAAATAATTTTAGGGAGCTGGAAGAATTACAGGGAGGTGGGTTATATATTTATGATAATGACCATATATTTTATGAGCCTATACAAATTATTAATATTTGCTCAATAAAAATAAACTGCGATAATAAAACTCCAAAACAGGTTGAAGAGCTTATTGACAGAGAAATAGAAAAAAAAGAATTCAATGATACTATAGTTACAATAAGGCTGCAGGGGATTTTAGACGGCAAGATATCAGATATTAACTTCAGGGAAATCTTTGCAAAACTCTACAATAAATCAGCTTATTTTGTTATGAAATCAGCTTATTTGCTTCAGCAAAAGGAATTTGAGGAAATTAAGATAGAGAAAGCGTCAACAGAAGAAATTGAAGAAAAATTAATAAAAGAGCATCTTGGCCAGATAAAGATGTTTGATGTTGAAAGAGAAGAAGAACTGACTAAAAAAATTATTGAAGGCTTGTCAATAGAAAAAGAAGAAGGCGAGACCAATAAAGATTTTGAAAACAGGGTTAATGAATCATTGGTTAAAATTCTGGAATTAGATATGATTTAATATCTCTCTCAAATCCTTCTTGTCAATAATAACCTTGGCAAATTTCTTAACTTCCTCTTCTTCAGAGTTAAAGGCAATTGCCAGTCCAACTATTTTAAATGCTCCAATATCATTATAATTATCTCCAACATAAGCAATTTCATCCAAAGAAATATTTAATTTCCTGCATAATTTTCTTAATGCATTGACTTTTTCATTCTTTCCGTCAGCAATAGGCCATTTAAAATCTCCTGTTATTATATTATTTTTAATAACCAGTTCATTTGTGAAGATAAAATCAATTCCTAATACTTTTTGCGCTTTTAATGCCAATTCCCTTGGCCCAGAGGTGATAATTGCTGTTTTTATTTTTCTTTTCCTTAATTCATTAAATGTTTCTTTGACACCAGGAAGGAATTTAGCCTCTTTTACCAGATCAAAATATGGCTTTGCTGGTTTTCTTTTCCATAGTTTATTAACAACTTCCTCAGCTAATTTAGCATAATTGTTTTTCTTGTACTTCTCTGTTAATTCTTTGCCTTTTTTATATGTTCCAAATCTTTTATGCAGTTCATACCAGAAATTAAAATGCTCAAACAATACCCCATCCATGTCAAATGCAGCTAGTTTAATCATATTGCTTGTCTTTCCCTCCCAGATATCTATTGGTATGCTTAGATTTAACATCTTTAACAGGAAACCTTAGCTCATTTTTCTTTATCACTTTCTCTATTGCTTCATCAATATTAATATTATTGTTATTTGCAAGAAGAGCTAAAAACCAGTATATATCCCCAATATGATCTTCTAATTCTTCCTTATTTTCCAACAAAACTTTTTTTAATTTTTCTGTATCCTGCTCCCATTTGACAATATTTCTTATCTCCCCTATTTCTTCAACTATTCCTAAAAGCAGATCTTTTGGATTGTGAAACTTATTCCAGTCCCTATCATCAGAAAATTTTTTTATTTTTTCTTGGTATTTGTTCATTGATATGATAAATCACATATAATTCTTAAATTTTGCTAAAGATTATAATTTCTTCTCCAGCTCCTCTAAACTTATCTCCTCAATCGGCAGCTGAGAGGTCAATTCCTTATGCATTGGCTGGGAGATAAATTCCTTTATAACATAAATCTTATTCACTTTAAACCACTTTGTCTGTCCAATCTCAACAAATATTCCAGGGCCTAATCCCAGAACTAATAATATATCAGAATTTTCATCCAGGCATTCAGGAACATTTCTCCATGTCCCTGCATCAATTGTTTCATCGCAGATTTCCTTGTCCAGATAATCATAGCCAAATTCTTTATCTTCTAAAGGAATGATTCCTATTATTTTTTTTCCATTAAAGTCGCTGTAATATTTAGCAAATATATTGCTTAAAGAGCCTTTATGGGGGACAATAACAATTGAGTATTTTTTTTTTTGCAGAAGTTTTGCAGTTTTTTTTATTTTCTCAAGATAATCCTTTTTATTAATCCTAATCAGTTTGTACCAGTCTTCTGGTTTTGAAGGGCCTAGGATTCCGATTTTCATTTTTTTCCTTTCTTTCTATAATCTTCAATTGCTTTTTTCAAAGCTTCTGAAGAAAGTACAGAACAATGAAGTTTTATAGGAGGAAGTTCTCCTCCTAAAGCATTGACAATATCCTGCTTGCTTATTTTCTCTGCTTCCTGAATTGTCTTGCCTTTTGCTAATTCTGTTAAGATTGAACTAGTTGCTATAGCTGCAACGCACCCAAAAGTTCTGACTTTTATATCTTTGATTATTTCTTTTCCTTTTTCTTTCTTAACTTTAATATAAAGCCACATCAAATCCCCGCAATTATGGACTGCTAATGATTCTGTTGTATATGACATTGCATTTTCAATTTCTAGATTATGTACATTACCAGAATAATCCTTTCTTTCAATACTTGAAATAGGAATAAATAGATGATTATCATCAAACCAAGAATTTACAGAGATAGACTTATTAATTTCAAGCTTCAAATTTAGGATTTTTGCAAGTTTTTCAAGAGAAATTCTATCCCCGATGTGGATTCTATAAGCTTTTCTATGCTTTACACCTTTTGTTATTTTTTCTTCTTCTGTGTAAACTGAAGGAACTATACTTTGCCTTAACAATAATATCTTTAGTTGATGACATAAAACATAAGAAATTGTTGAATAACCTGCTCTCTTTTTCTCATCAAAAAATCCATCACCTTTCCATAGACCATAAATTAAGCTTTTCTGTTTTTCTAAAGGCAACAACATCATCCAGTCTGGAATTTTTTTATTTTCAGCTCCAACTCCGAATAATGATTTGAATAATCTAACAATAAAAACATTGTTTACTGTAACAATTAAAGTCTTTCTTTCTTTTCTTATTTTCTTAAAAGCTTCAATATTAAATATTCTTTTTACAATATCAGTAACATCTTGAGCTAAATCTTCTTCATTAATATTAAAAGTAAAAGTAAGATAAGTTTTTGTTACCTTGTCTTTTAAAGAGCCTTCTGCTAAATAATAGCCAGATAATCTTAGAAAATCTTCATTAATCCTAACTTTATTAGGGATATTTCTGCTTTTAAAATCTTTTTTTTTTTTTTGTTTTGATATATACAAATATTCTATATTTTTTAATTCTTTTAAGATAGGATAAGCAACTACATCACCTTTTTCTAATTCATCAGCATGATGCCAAATAGCTGAAAGTTTTTTTTTATTTTTTGAAAATGAATATTTCCATCTTTTTGGAACCTTCACAGATAATACTTCATGCTCGGGCGTTAATATTGTCTTGCCTAACTTATTTTTTATTTCAATTAAATTTCCAGAATAATCTCTTTTGTTAATTTTTATAACCTTATTGTATTTTCCATTATGACCTATTACCCTATCATTTAGGTCTATTTTTTCTATTTCTTTTAGATTATTATTTATATGAATATTTGTATTTGGCAATAAGCAGACAGGATTTCCTACTTTTCCTACACCATCTGCATTTTTTATTTCACCCATATTTTTAGGATGCTGGAATTCCTCAATAACTTTTTTTGAATACATTTTGCTCAATGCGAATGTGCATATTCCTCCTTGTTATAAACAAATCCTTCTTTTATAGGGCTTATCTTTCTTAAATTTTTAACAACTTCCTTAACTGTTTTTATCGTATAATCAATCTCTTTATCTGTTGTATATCTGCTTAAGGTAAATCTTATTGTTCCATGCGCAATTTCATGTTTTAAGCCGATTGCCATTAAAACATGGCTTGGCTCTAATGATTGCGAAGAGCAGGCGCTTCCTGTTGAAACAGCAATTCCTTTAGCATCTAAATGCATCAATAACCCTTCTCCCTCGATAAAATTAAATGAAATGCTAACATTATTGCATAATCTCTTCTTAGCATGACCATTCAATTGCGTATTTGGAATCTTTAATAATCCCTTGATTAATTTATCCCTTAATTTAGTAATTTTAGGGATATATTCTTCTTTAGCCATTTCAACTGCTTTTCCAAATCCTACAATGCCTGGAATATTCTCTGTTCCTGCCCTAAAATTATTTTCCTGATGTCCGCCATGAACCAACTTTTCTATTTTAATTCCTTTTTTGATATATAAAGCACCAATTCCTTTCTGGGCATGAATCTTATGCGCTGAAAATGAAGCAAAGCTTAGATTCATCTTTTTAACATCAATAGTAACTTTTGTAAATGACTGCACGCAGTCTGAATGGAATAATACATTATATTTTCTGCATATTTTTCCGATTGCTTCTAGCTCATTTATTGTTCCTATCTCATTATTTGCATGTATAACTGAAACAAGTATTGTATCTTTTCTTATTGACTTTTCCAATTGCTCTAAATCAGCAAAGCCATATCTGTCAACATCCAGATAAGTTATATCAAAACCTTTTTTGCTTAGATAATTGCAGGTTCCTAATATGCAGGGATGCTCTACTTTTGTTGTTATAATATGCCCTTTTCCTTTTTGGAATGCTAATCCTTTCAAAATAGTATTATTTGACTCGCTTCCAGAACTTGTAAAAATAATCTCTTCTGGCAGCGCATTAATCTTTCTGGCAATTATTTCTCTTGCTCTTTCCAGGGCTTCTTTTGCTTCTCTTCCAAACTGATGTAATGAAGAGGCATTTCCATACTTCTCTGCAAGGAAAACATTCATTACCTTAGCAACTTCCTTGTCAACCTGAGTTGTTGATCCGTTATCCAAGTATATTTTCATTTTAATTTTTTAATCCAATTTTTAAATATCTTTTTTATTTCTTCTAAATGTTTTTTTTCTCTAAAAGTATGAGGCGCTCCTTTAATAACATGAAATTCTTTTTTATCAGGCAATTTATCAAAAAGAATTTGTTGATGTTTTACCGGTGTTCTATCATCTTCACTTCCAACAATCATCAACACAGGCATTGTTAATTTATCTACTTTTTTTAATAAATCATATTTTGATATATCTTCTACAAAAGACCATCTTAATCTTTTTATAACTCCTGGCTTTGACCTGCTTTCATGTTCTTCCCATCCTGTTCTTTTCCATCTTTCTATTTCTTCTTTAGTTCTTATCTCAAAGCTAAGTCTTCCGTGCACTACTGTAGATATAGGGGCAAGTGCTTTTACTTTTTTTGGATGATTCTCAGCATAAAGTGTTGTACAAATTCCCCCTAGACTATGGCCTACTAATACAAATGGCTCTTCGTACCAATCTTTTTTCTTAGCCCATTTAATTACATCTTCTAAATCTTCGTAATAATTAGTTGCCGTAGCATCTTCATATTTACCTTCGCTTTCACCAATTGTATTAGTTGTGTCAAATCTCACAACAGTGTACTCTAATTCATTAAGTGTTTCTGCAAAAGTTTTGATATGTACTTGTTCTTTAAACCCCCCTAATCCATGCATGATAAATGCTAGTCCTTTTTGGTTTTTTACTGAATTTAATAATATAACAATCTTTTTTTTTTTCCTATTTTTTATTATTATTTTCTCTTCTTTCATTTTCTTTTGCAAACACCACAATAGCATTTGACATGCCTTTCAACTAATTTTAGCAGAGGTATTATTGTCTTTTTATTTAATGAATATATTCTTTTCTTGCCTATTTTCTTAACATCTAAAAAATGACATTCAGCTAATTTCTTTAGGTTATGGCTTATCTTGCTCTGCTCTTCATTCAACGCCTTGCAAATCTCTCCAACAGACATATTTCTGTTGAATAATAATTCTAAAATCTTTAATCTGGTTTTATTCCCTATAGTCTCGAAAAACAGATTATATGATTTACATATCATATGAATTAGAAATCATATATTGTTTATATAGTTTGTGGTTTTTGACGTAAAAAATATAAACTAAAGCATTATTCAGTTAGTATGGCATTTAATTATCATAAACAAGAAACAAAATACACTTGCGGAGCAGCTTCGATGAGGATGGCTCTTGAAAGTATAGGAATAAAAAAAGGCGAGAAGCAATTGGTCAAACTTTTAAGAACAAATAAGATAAGAGGGACTCGTATAAGCAGTTTTCCGCAATTAGCAGAAAAATTCAAACTAAATTATACTGTCAAAAGAAATGCAACAATACAGGATTTGAAAAGATATCAGAAAGAAGGGTATGTTATTATAGTCGATTATTTTTTTCCTAAGGAAAAAGTCGACCATTATTCAATATTGCGAAAAATCGATTCGAATTTCATCTACTTCTGGGATCCTTGGTTTGGGCCAGAACATAAGTATAATCTTTCTTATTTCAAAAAAGTATGGAAATGCGATTTAAGATATGATCCTGAAAAAGCGTGGTTTATAGCTATTAAAAAGTAAAATCTGTATTAAAAATAAAAAATAAATAATTTATTTCTTCTCAGCCTTGACAAAATCCAGCTTGATATGCGCTTCTTTTAATTGAATAGGATCCAAATCACCAGGAGAATCATCCATTGGGCATTGTGCTGCTTTATTCTTTGGAAATGCGATAACTTCCCTGATATCATTTCCAGGAATATCTGCCAATATAGCTATTAATCTGTCAATTCCAAATCCTACTCCGCCGTGCGGAGGCCCTCCGTAACGGTAAGCATTCAGTAAAAATCCAAATTTCTTATAAGCCTGCTCTTTACTCATCCCAATAACTTTCATAACTTTCTCCTGCAATTCTGGCTTGTTGATTCTTATGCTTCCTGACAATAACTCAGTCCCATTTAGAACTAAATCATATAAAATTCCATAAACCTTTCCAGGATCTGTATCAAGATATTTTATATGCTCAAATTTAGGAGAGGTAAATATATGATGCGTAGGGTTCCATTTCTGCTCTTCATCATTCCACTCAAATAATGGAAAAGCAGTTATCCAGCAGAATTTATAATCTTTCTTTATCAGATTTAACTGCTCTGCAATTCTAACCCTTAATTTAGAAAAAACAGGGTTTATCTCTTCACTGCCAGCCATAAAAAATAAAGTATAGCCTTTTTTAGCTCCAACAAATTTTATTAGTTCTTTCTGCATCTTTTCCGGGAAATATTTTGCGATTGAAGCTTCTAATTTATCTGTAACTTTTGCCCAGGCCAGTCCTTTAGCCCCTTCTGATATCGCCCATCCGCTTATCTTGTCTAATTCGCTTCTTGGAAAATCATGCTCAACAGGAAGGCATTTTACTAATTTTGATTTCTTGAAAATTTCAAAATCAGATTTATGTGCTATTTCAGTTACATCAGCTAATTCAAGAGAAAATCTTAAATCAGGCTTATCTGTCCCGTATTTATCCATTGATTCTTGATAAGAAATCCTTGGAAACGGCGTTTTCAAATCAATTTTCTTTGTTTTCTTGAAGATGTGTTTAACCATCCTCTCTACAACATTATAAATATCCTCTTCATCAATAAAAGACATCTCCATATCCATCTGAGTATGTTCTGGCTGCCTGTCTGCCCTTAAATCTTCATCTCTCAAGCAAATAGCAGGCAGTTGATAGTAGCGATCAAAACCAGCAATCATTAAAATTTGCTTATATAATTGAGGAGATTGAGGCAATGCATAAAACTTTCCTGGATTGACTCTTGATGGAACAATATAATCCCTGGCTCCTTCTGGAGTAGGCCTTACTAACATTGGAGTCTGTACTTCAACAAATCCCTGGCTATCCATAAACTCCCTTGCAGCTTTAAGCACATTATGCCTTAATTGGAATCTTTGCTGCATTATCGGCCTTCTTAAATCCAGATATCTGTATTTTAATCTCATTTCTTCATTTGCTTCTATCCTGTCATCTATCTCCAAAGGAGGAGTTTCAGATTTATTCAATATCTCAATATCAGAAATAATAACCTCTATCTTGCCTGTGCTGATCTTGGGATTCTCCAATCCCTTTCCTCTTAACCTTACTTTTCCTTTAACAGCAATAACATATTCTCTTCCTAAACTCTCAGCAATTTTATGGGATTCTTTATTTGATTTTGGATCAAAAACAATCTGAGTTAGGCCATACTTATCTCTCAAATCTACAAATATGATTCCGCCATGGTCTCTTCTGGCATGAACCCATCCATTTAGAATTACTTCTTTATTAACACTTTTCTCTGTCAGTTCTCCGCAGTTAACAGTCCTTTTTAATCTCATTAGTGTCATGATAAAATAAGATTTAATAGGTGTTTTTAAAGGTTATTGTTTTCTGCATTTTTCCATAATAATTCAAAATATTTCCTATAAGATTCTGAAACTTCCTTGCTTATAATTAATGTAGCAATAGGAATCTCGCTCCATACAATAATTGCTGTTTTATTATTATATACAAATGTAGTTGTTGGAGCTGTGAATTCATCAGGTATAAATCTGAATTTTGTAAAGGCTAATTTAACTTGCTCTGTATTTTTAGAAGATTTTGATAATATTACTCTTGCATTTATTTTTTTTCTTTTCTTCTCTTTTTGAAACAACACAAAATCATATTTCATAATTTCCAGAAATTTTCCTGAAGAGCCAAAAGCAATATATTCTCTATAACCTAAAATATCATTAAGAATTGATTTTATTCCTTTTCTTCCTTTATAAATATTTGATTCTTCTCTTTCTTTTGCTTGTTTGAATAATTGGTTGAGTTCTGGCAAGATCTCTTTAATACTTTCTTCTTTTTCTTTAATTTGGTCTAAAAGCCTTTCAGGAGCAACTGGTTTGAATACTTTTCTGTTTGCTGAGATTGTATATGTAACAAGACCTTTTTCAATTAATCTTTCCAGGCTGTCATATATAGTGGTTCTATTAATTTGTGATTCCTTGCTTATCTTCCCAGCTAAGGCAGAGCCTAGTTCAAGCAATACCAAGTAAATCTTTGCTTCATTAAGATTTAATCCTATTTTTTTTAGTTTTTCTATGTCCATAAGCAAATATAACTATTCCGGATATATAAATCTTATTATTGTTGTGAGGATATTAACAACAAAAATTTATATACACTTTGTTAGTTTTACTACTATTGTGAAACAAATGAAAATGAAAATTATTTTTGCAACACTTATTATGGCAATAATCTTAGTAGGCAGTTTTTTATTTTTTATTAATAAAGAGGAGTCCGTAACAGGAAAATCTGTTTTGCAGCCTGTTAAAGTAAAAATTGGTTACTTAGATATAGCCTCAGATTTAAGTTTTTTTGTGGCTTTAGATCAGAAATATTTTGAAAAGTATGGTTTAGATGTTGAACCTATAAAATTTGAGAGTAGTAATCAAGTTATCGACGCTTTAATTTCAAACAAAATAGATGGAACTTCGATAGTTGCTTTAGAAGCCCTTCTTTCAGTTGAAGAAAAATATCCAGATCAGTTTAAAGTTTTTGAGATGACAGCAGCAGAAAAATATACAACTGTGCATAAGTTTTTGGTAAAAAAGGATTCTAATATTAATCATCTTTCAGATTTGAATGGAAAAACAATAGGAACTTATCCGGGCTCGCAGATGAGAGTGTTTACTGAATTAGTTTTACAGAATTTTATTGATATTTCAACCATTAATATTGTTCAGATGGCTCCTTCATTACAAACACAAGCTTTAGCTTCTGGGCAAGTGGATGTTTTATTTACATTAGAGCCAATTGGAACTATTGCAGAATCAAAAGGTATTGCCAAGATTATTGCAGTAAATCCATTATATAAATACATTCTAAAGCCATTTCCTACTGCAGCATCTGCATTCTCAATTGAATTTATAATGCAAAACTCAGAAACAATAACGAGATATGAAAAAGCAATTGAGGAAGCACATCAATTTATTGAAATTAATGAAAAAGGAGCTAAACAAAGTCTTCCTAAATATACAACAATTAATCAAGAAATTGCTGATAATGTAGGAATTTATAGCTATTGGAGTAAAGAAGAAATTGATATTAATGCAGTAGAGAAACTTATTGATTTATATATAAAAAATGGAATCATAAATAAGGAAGTCAACCCGCAAAATATTATTTTATCTTAACTTTTCTTAGTCTTTTTGAAAATGAAAAAAATCATTGAATTAAACAATATTGTAAAAAAATACGGAGATAAGATTATTCTAGATGACATCTCATTTACTATTTATCAAGGCAACTTTGTCTCAATAATCGGGCCAAATGGATGCGGAAAAACTACATTAGTTAACATGATTTCTAATTTAGAAAAGCAGTCATCTGGGGAAATAAAAAAAATTAACAATGCAAAGATAGGATTTGTTTTTCAGAGTTATAAGGAATCCTTGCTTCCCTGGAGAACTATTTTTGATAATATCAAACTACCCCTGGAGCTTTCGAATAAACAAAAAGAGATAATAACTGAAAAAGTAAAGCAAATTATCAATGAATTTGAATTAAATGAGCACAAAAAAAAATATCCATTCCAATTATCTGGCGGGTTAGCACAACTAACGGCAATTGCCAGGTCATTAATAAATGAACCTGATATTCTAATATTAGATGAGCCTTTTAAATCATTAGATTTTGATGTTGCACAACATGTTATCAGATTAGTACTAAATTACTGTGAAAAGAATTCAATTACAACAATTCTTATTTCTCATGATATTGATCAAGCTATTCTTTTCGCAGACAGGTTAATAGTTTTATCCAAATCTCCAGCTAAGATTAAGAGAATATTTGATATAAAACTATCAAGACCAAGAAAATTAAAATGCTTACGGGACCAGAATTTCTTCAATGAGAAAAAAAAAGTATTAGAGGAATTTCAAAGATGAAAATAAATAAAACGCTAATCACATTAACAGCAATAGTCATATTGTGGAGTTTAATCTCAATATTTAGAGTTATTAAACCAATTTTTTTGCCAACACCTATAGAAATTTTAAACAGTTTCTTTCAATTAATCCAAACTCAAGATCTTTACAAACACATTATATATTCATTATGGAGAACATTTATCTCTTTCTCAATTGCTTCATTAATTGGAATACCCATAGGGCTTTTGCTTGGTTATTTTGTTAAAATTAGAGACTATTTTGAAATGATTATCGACTTTCTTAGAGCTATGCCTTCTCCAGCATTGATTCCACTTTCTCTTATAATATTTGGTATTGGAGACCTAACAAAGATCATAGTTGTAACTTTTTCAGTCGCTCTTATAATAATAATAAATACAATTTATGGAGCGAAAAATGTTAAAAAAATAAGAAAACAACTCTTTCAAAGCTTACAATCTAATGAAATACAAACATTTACTAAATTGATATTACCTGAATCAATGCCGCATATAATAAGCGGATTAAGAACTGCTCTCTCTATTAGTTTGATAATTGTTGTAGTTACAGAAATGCTTATAGGAACCCATTTTGGTTTGGGCTTCATAATTCAAACTCAACAATTACTCTATAATATTCCAGAAATGTATGTTTATATTATTATTTTAGGGATAATTGGATTTGCATTAAACAAACTGATTATTTATTCTGAAAAGAAATTATTATTTTGGACCTCTGGATAATAAGAATATATCTATTATTTCAACAATCTCTTCAAAATCTCAGTAACCTCCTTAGGACTTGCCTTGCCTTTACTCTTTTTCATCACACCCCCTATAATAAAATGCAGTGCTTTTTCAATTCCTTTTTTATAATCATTAGCAGCATCTGGGTTTTCTTTTATTGCTTCTTCGCAGTATTTTTCTAATTCTCCAGCTTCCTTAACAATCTCTAAGTTTTCTCTTTTAGTATATTCTTTAACATCAAACGGCTTTTCAATTAATTTTTCCATCAATCTCTGTCCTGTTTGTTCTGTAATTTTCTTTTTTTCAATCAATCTTAACAGTTCAATTAAGTTTCTTTCATCAATCTTAACTTCCTGCAGTGATTTCTTATTGTAATTAAGAACCCTTATCAGTTCTCTTCTGAGCCATTTTGCAGCTAAAACTGGATCAATCTCCTTAGCTACTCTTTCAAATAATTCTCCAAGCAATTTTTCCTGAGATAATATCTTAGCATCAATTTCCTTAATCTTGTGCTCTTTTGTGAATCTTAATGCTTTTTCTCTGGCTAATTCAGGCATCTCTCTTTGGATTTCTTCAATATTTTTTTTTTTGATTTCAATCCTGACTAAATCAGGATCAATAATATACCCATATTCCTCTTCTGTTTCTTTTTGTCTTAATGAATAAGTAACTCCTTTATTTGCATCCCAGCCGCGGGTTTCCTGTACAATCTTTCTTCCATCCTGGATTTCTGTTTTCTGCCTTGCAACTTCATAAAACAAAGCCCTCTCTATTTCTTTAAATCCAGTTATATTCTTTACCTCAACCCTGTTATAGCCAGATTCCTTAATTGAAATGTTTGCATCTGCCTTAACAATGCAGGTATCAACATCAAATATCTCCAGATAATTTAAGATTGTGATTAAATGGTTCATAAATTCTCTTGCTTCCTCTGGAGAAGATAAATCAGGCTCTGTAACTATCTCAATCAGAGGAGTTCCGCTTCTGTTGTAATCAATCAAAACATATTCTGACTTGGATATTTCGCCAGGATGAGTCAATGCAGCAGGATCCTCTTCCATATGAACCCTTGTTATTCCTATTTCCTTTCCAGAATCCAAAACTAATTTTCCATTTCTGCCCAGAGGAATTTCATACTGGCTTATCTGATAATTCTTTGCCATGTCAGGATAGAAATAATTTTTTCTTGAGAATATTAATTCAGGAGATATTTTGCAGTTTAAAGCCAGGCATAATCTTATTGCCTGCTCAACGCATTTTTTATTTAAAACCGGTTTGCTTCCTGGCATCCCTAAACATACTTCACATGTCTGGGAATTTGGAATATTTGAAGGGGTATTGCTGCAGCCGCAGAATAGTTTTGTCTTTGAATTGGTATTTACATGACATTCTATTCCTATTACAACATCTGATGTGAATTTTTTCATTTTCTTTTTAACTTTCTAATTATACCATTATCAGCATCTTCTTCAGTTTTGGATATAATTTCTTTGTGAATTCTATAACTTTTTCTGCATATTCTACATCAAGAGAATTTCCATAGTAAAGGATCCCATTCCTAAAATACCTCATCTGATCTGCAAACTGAACATCTTTTTCATTAAATCCCATTATTCTTAAGTAAGAAACCTCTGCTTCATGCGCGCCTTGCCCGCTTGCTGAATAGCCTTCTAATAATAATCTTGCCCTTACTAAATGCATTATTGTATCATGGCAATATTCCACATAATCATTGGCATTTTCATTGTCAACACCTAACTTTTCAAGTCTCTTTTTTAAAGAGCGCATTTTTCTTTCTGATTCAATGATTAAACTTTTTGATCTTTCTTTATCCTGCGTGATTCTTTTAACAATTCCTTCTTTTACAAAATTTTCAAACAGCTTTAAGCCTTTCATAGTTCAACACTTCCATGCAGTAAAATACCATTTAAGATATTGTTTTTAAGATGTTTATGAATATCTTTCCATGAATCATAAAAGTTTAGATTTATTTTTCTGTTTAAGATTTTTTCATATTCATCAAGATGCAGCATTTTATCCTTTCTTGCTACAACTGCGATGTCTATGTCTGATGCATATGTATCTTCTCCTTTTGAATAGCTTCCAAACAATATCACTGTGCTACCAGCCAGCTCTTTCTCTAGGTAATCTGACAATCCTGAAATATAAATATTTTTTAGATTTTCTACCCTTTTAAGCTCTATTGCCCTATATTCGTCTCTGTTAAAGGAGATGAAATTGATTGTTTTTGTTTTCTCAATCGTTATAAGACTGCTGTCTTTCAGCTTCTTTATAGAGTTGGCAACAGCAGTAGGAGATACACTCAATATTTTTGCTATTTCTCTCTGGCTTAGCTTCTCCTCTGCTCTCAGGCACAGCAATGAAAAAATTTCAGCCTGAAGTGTTGTCCATTTTAGTTTATATATATCCATTTTAGTTTATATATATAAACCTAAGTTTATATATCTTTCGATTTTAAAATATATGCTATCTTCTTTTCAATACCTTGACAATGCCTTTATTTGCATCAACTTCTATATAATCTCCATCTTTCAGCATTTTTGTAGCTATTTTAGTTTTAACAATACAAGGAATTCCTAGCTCTCTTGAGATGATTGCTGCATGGCTTGTCATGCCGCCATGATCTGTTATAACTGCTTTTGCTTTCCGCATTACAACAATATAATCAGGAGAAGTCATGCCTGCTACTAAAATATCATTTTTTTTCATCTTTTTTCTGTCTTTGGAAGGGTTTTCTATAATCTTTACATAACCTTTAATTTTTGGTATCTTTCCTTTACTGACTACCAACCCCCTTATTTTTTCTTTTCCCCTTATCTTGACATCATAATACAGATTAAACAATTTTTTAATAAGTCTTTCATCTGTAATCTTTTCTTGTTTTCCTTCTTCAAAATATATCGCATAATATTTTCTTCTTTTTTTTATGTCTTCTTTATCAATTCTTTTCTCTTTTAAAATATCCAATAGTTCATTGCTCTGGAAATCTAACAGCTCATCAAATTTTAGATTCCTTCTCCTTCCTATCTCCCTCAAAAATTTATCCAAGAAATAATTCATTCTCCAGATATATCCTTTCCTTAAATCCTGCCACCAGATAGACTGGCTCAATTGCTCAGCTATTAAAACAATTTCTTTGCTTAATTTTAATCTTTTTATCAATAATCTTTTTCTTTTTTTATTTTTTTTAATAATATTTTCAATCTCATTAATTAAGATTCCTGCTCTTTTCTTTCTTAATAGCTCCTTTAACGTATCCTCAAAATATTTTGGCTTTAGAATTTGATTTCCGCCATAACTGTTTAAAAGCCAGCAATATTTTCCTGCATGCTGATTAAGAATTTTCTTAAATTCATTTTTGTTCTTGATGTAATCTAATTTCAATAAATCTAACTCTTCCTGCTGAAAAAAAGAAAACTTTACAGGAGCGCTTAAAATTTCCAGATATTCTTCTGCTTTCTCTTTTGATAATCTTTGTAATTTCTTTCTTAAGAGATATTCACCCCCCCAATTAGCCACTTCAGGAACATGGACAATAAGCCAGAAATTAATGTTTAATTTGTAGAAAGAATTTAAATGAGAATACAGTTCTTTATCAGTCAGCTTATTAAAATCAAGTTTTTCTAATTTCCTAGCCATTATTTCATATTGCTTAATCCAGTTTTCCCATTTTTGCCAATGTATTTTATAGTTTTTTAAATCTAAAAAATACCTTTTAAAATATTTTAAGCCAACCAGATTTGTAGCTAGCTGCTCCTGTATCCAGAGCATCTTGCCGTTCTTGAAAAAAACAAATCCAGGCGACCATGGCCATGGATAATAATCCTTTATTTCAAGAAGAATAGTATCAATAAAAGGAGAAGCATAAACTAACCTGAACTCTAAAGGGCCCCACTTGAACAATTCCTTTTTTGGGTTAATCTTGATTTTCATTTTTTTAAAATCTTAACCAAGCCGTGATTTGCTCTAACCTCAACAACCATTCCGTCTTTAAGGACACTAGTCGCTATCTTTGTTCCAACAATGCATGGCTTACCAAGTTCTCTGGATACAATTGCTGCGTGACAAGTTATGCCGCCTTCATCTGTAATAAAACCAGAAGCTTTATGCATTGCTGGAATGTAATCCGGGTGAGTTGTGATTGACACCAAAATATTTCCTTTTTTAAATTTCTTTATATCAGAGTGGCCTTTTATCAACTGAACTTCTCCTTTGGCAATTCCTGGACACCCTATGGTGCCTTTAAATTCAGAAACGTCTTTTGTTGTTTCATTCTGCAGAATTTCAAGCTTTTTTCCCCCCCCTTGGCTTATGATAGTTTTATTGCTTCTGTATTCGATGATATAACCATGCTTCCTCTCCTTTATTAATGTCTTGTAATTCCGTGAGAATAACTCCCCTGGCGCAAGTAGTCCCAACTCTTTTAGCGAGATTTTCATCCTATCTGCTATCTCTTTCATTAAAACTAAGCCATGATAGAATGCTTCTCTCCTGTACTCATCCCTTTTATCTTTTATATACAACAATTCCTGGTAAATCTTTATTATCTTATCATTACTTAATGGGCCTTGTCTCACTGCCGCTTCTTCCTGCGTTTTAAAAGAATTGACGTAATCAATTATTTCAGAATCTTGTAGTGGTTCTGAGAAAACATCAGTGTTGCCCATCCATGGAAAATTCCTCTTTATATATAAGATTCTCTTCTTTTTATCATGTACTTTTTCAAAATAGTCTTTGATGAACAGCATTATGGATTTTTTGCTTGGTTGGGAATACATTTGTATAGCTTCATTCAATTTAATAGGAGAAACTTTTTCTCTTAGCCTTTCCTCAAAAACAATAGATGCGGCTTCTACCATATAAAAGCTCTGCCATAAGCATATACAATACTCTTTAAGATAATTAAAATATTTATCATATGATCTTTTTAATTCATTGTTTGAAGATTTTGATAATGATCTTGATTTAAGCCTTTTTGTGAAATTAACGAGATCTTGGCCATTCTTATTTAATCTTCTTATGCTCTTCTCCATATACTTTGTATCTTTCTTAATTGATTTGGATAGTTGAGATACTACTTTCTGCAAAGCTCCTTTTTGTGAATAGGTAGCAAACCATCCGTTAAGCCCTTCGCCCCTGACTATAATAGGATAACCCAACTCATCTTCCTCCCACTCTGCGAGACTGTATAATGTAGACAACCCGTAAAAAAGGGAATATTCACGTCTCCAATTCAAATCATACGATATTTTCACTTTATTTTCCTCACTATACCTTTATTTGCGTCAACCTCTATTAAATCACCGTCTTTAAGGACTTTTGTAGCTATTTTTGTGCCTATTATACAAGGAATCTTTAGTTCTCTTGAGATGATTGCTGCATGCGAAGTTATACCACCTTCATCTGTAACTATTGCCTTGGCTTTTTTCATAAGCGGAACATATTCAGGCCTTGTCATCGAGGCAACTAATATCTCCCCTTGCTTGAAATCTGTTTTTTTAGGATCTAATACTACTTTTACTTTTCCTCTATATATATCCTTTATTCCTTGTGAAGCTACAAATCCCTTAATTTCCTGAGCGCCAATTTCGACAATCCTTTTTTTCTCAAAGGCTTTTTGTATTTCTTCTGCATCTTTGCCTGTAAATATAGTTTCTTTATCAGGCTGTTCCACAAACTGCACAATCTTTTCCATTCTTTGTTTAATTATTTTCTTTGACACTTTTTTATTCTTCAAGACAATATCTTTTAATTCTTCCGGAGAAGTATAATATATCTCTTCTAAAGCAATCTTTTTCCTTTTTCCAAACTCTTTAAGAAATTCTGTAACATAATGGTCTCCTTTGATGCACATTTCCTTTCTATGGTCCTGCCATATGCCAAATAACTGGGTTAGGAGAAGTTTCTCTTTTAAAGACTCGCTTAATCTGAGTTTAGCGAATAACTGAGATTGTTTTTTTTTTATACTTTTAGTGTCAAGGAGCTTATTAATTTCTTTGTTTATTTCTTTTTTATCTTTTTTAGATTCTTTTTTTATTTTACCAAGAAAGTAATCTCTATCTAAAATTTTAACATCCCTGTAGTTGTTTTCAACCCAGAAGTAAGAAGATTTATGCTTATCAAGCAATTTTTCAAACTGCTTATTCTTGCTCTTGTACAATAATGCTAATTTTAAAAGTGAAACATGCTCTTTAATGATAAAGGATAAATGCGTTGGACGGCAAAGCAAAGAAAAATATTCCTGCGATTCAAATTTTAAGAAATTCTTAAAATCATTTAATAATTCTGTTTCTGTATATACTCCGATTGCGTCTACAGCCAAAGGCAGTACCCAGATATCTATAAATGATTCTAAAAAAGATTCATATCTCTTTACCAGCTCTTTATCATCAATTTTATCAATATCCTCCAATAATTTCTCAGATTTACTATAGAAATTTATTTTATCTTTAATCCAATGACTGATTAATTGTTTTATATTGGGGTTCTCATATACTTGTTTAATGTTTTTATAATTTTGCTCCTCATCTGAAATCTGGCAGCCAACACCTTTGTTTATAGACAGGAAAATATTCTTGTAATATTCCTTGTAATATCTCTTCATTCTCATAAAACCTATCATAAATCCATAGCAAAGCATATAATTCAGAGGGCCGCAACATGCATTCCATTTATGTTTTTTGATTAATGCTAAAATCTCTTCTTTTTCCATTTTTATATTGACACCCCTTTTGACTTTAATTCTTCCTTTATTCTTTTTCTGTCTGTTAGATGTATAGTATTGATGCCTATTTTAGCAGCCGCTTTCACATTTTTTTCTGAATCATCGATAAAGACTGCTTCCTTTGGCTTAGCATAAAAATGATCTAATATAATATGAAATCCTTTTGCTTCAGGTTTTCTTGATTTAACCTGATAAGATACAATGCCAAAATCAAAATAAGGCTTTAAGTTGAATCTTTTTGGTATATATATCCAATAATCTTTGGAGTAATTTGTGTAGTAGGCTGTTTTGTAATTACTTCTTAGTTTTCCAGCTAAATCCAGCATATCCTGATATTTTATCTTCCCTTTCATCATCTCTTTTATTATCTTATCAGGATCTTCTTTAAATTCAAACTCCTTAGATAAGATATTCCATACTCTCTTTCCGCTTAACTCGTCTTTTTCTGCCTTACAGGCAAGCTCATAATACTTTTTGCTGAATTCCTCAAAATCAATGCTGCGTTTTTTGCAAAACTGCTTTATATATGGTTCTTCCTCTCCATTAAAGCATACACCTGAAAAGTCAAATATTATTAGCTTTATCATTTTATCTTCCTCACAATCCCTTTGCTTGCATCAATCTCAACCAAATCTCCATCTTTCAATACTTTTGTAGCAATCTTTGTTCCGATAATACATGGCTTGTTCATCTCCCTGGCTATTATTGCAGCATGACATGTTATGCCTCCTTCATCTGTGACAAAAGCTGCTGCTTTTTGCATTGCTGCAATAAAAGATGGAAGAGTCATCTGAGCTACAAGAATATCGCCATTCTTAACTTTTCCTGCCTCAGATGGATGAGTTACTATCTTAACAATACCTTTTGCTTGCCCTTTAAATGCAACAGTTCCCTTGATTTCTGTTTTGTTATATTTTCCCAGATCAGGAATCAAGACATCATTTCCAATAATGTACCTATTTCTTATTGCAGCATAACTGAACGATTTATTGTAGCGTTTAGGATTCCCGTCTATTATTGAATTCACATCATAAAATGCAAGATCCTCAAACTTCACATCGAGATATTCTGCCAGTTCATGTAAAAATGGTCTTGCAATGCCAAAAAACTCATAAAATTTATCAGTCCTATCTGTCCTGAAAAATGTAAGTTCTCTTAATTCTTCAGAAAGCGTATGCAGTTCTTTAGGCACAACTATTTTTTTTTTTTCAGGCTCTTTCAAATTTTTTTTTATTTCTTGTATCTCCTGAACTGTGTAAAAATCAGTGAAACCGTCTCTAGATTTAATCCAACCAAATTTTTTTTGCACTTTTTTAACAGATACTCCCCCAAGCAATTCATCTTGCATCAAAACATAAGCATTCTTTTTTCTAGGAATGCTGATATCCCCTACAAAGATGGAATAATCTCCTTTTGCATATTTTGGAACTTCAAGAGCAATTCTTTTATTGAAATGTGCTTCAAGAGGAATTATTATCCAAAGGGCAGGTACATAATCTCTAATCAATTCTGAAAATACCAATAATCTTTCAATTATTGATTTTTTTTTATCTTGGATTAATCTTTTTAATATCCTTATGTGATGTTTGTACATTTTTATAAAATTTTCTGAAATATCTGCCATTTTGTGTTTCTTAAAATATTTATCAAGGAAATATACTCCTTTTTCTAAGAATTTTTCATCATAATATACGTCTGGAAACTGATACAGATGATTATCTGCGCCAATTCCTGGAAAACCCGCTTTTGCAAAGTATTCCTCATTTACGCCTTTCCAAAAAGTAGTTGCCCAGAAAACAGTATAAGGTCTGTTAAGCCAATATCTCAATTTTATTTTTGATAGATTAAATAAGAATTCTTTTTTATCCTCATCTTTGACTAATTTATAATTGTTTTTTGTGCTATACTTGTTTTCATTTATCGATTTTCTGCTCATTTCAATTTCCTCACAATCCCTTTATTGGCATCAACCTCAACCAAATCTCCGTCTTTCAAAATCAAAAGTAAGTTTTTTATCCCAACAATACAGGGAATCTTAAGCTCTCTTGAAACAACCGCGGCATGTGAAGTCATTCCGCCTGTTTCAGTTAATATTGCCTTTGATTTGCTCATTATAGGAAGATAGTTTATATTAGTGAAAGGAGCAACCAGGATGCTGCCTTCTTTGAAATTATGTATCTGGCTTATATTCAGAATGATATTTACTTCCCCCTTGATTTTTCCGGGAGATGCTGGAACACCAGTCAATTCTTTATTGTTGTTATCTGGCGAGATTATCTTGAAATATTCCTCATCTGCTTTAGAAAGGTTATACCCCTTCATTATATATCCCCATCTCTCATTCCTTTTTTCAATATCTTTGACTTTTTTTCCTTTTAATAACAATATTATCTCATCCGGAGTCAACTGAAAATATAATTTGAGTTTATCAAAAGATATATTTGAAAACTTATGTTCAAATACTTTCCTGAAAAAAATATTAGATTGATTTAACACTTCTTTCTTCCTCTCATTATAAAGAAATAGCATCTCCTGAATAAGTTCAATTTTCTTTATAATTTTTTTTGGAAGACCCTTCTTAATTTTTTTAATTTCTTTTATCCTGATATCTGCTTCATTTATTTGTTCTTTTAGCTTATTACGCTCTTTCTTAAATTCCGTAATCTTAGTTTTTAGGTAATCCTCATCAATTATTTTTCCAAGATAATCATGGGTTAGCCAGAAGAACCTTCTGGCAATATCCTTTAATCTTTTTTTGCCTTCAAGAAAATCTAAAATACTTTCAATATACCTTTCATAATTTGTTTTCTTATAGGAAGATATAATATGATTAAAAAAATTATTTTTTTTCCATTCACTAATATCTAACTCCTTAAAGATTTCCTTCTTAAAGTCGTCAAACAAGTAAATCTGGAACATAAAACATGGACTATCTAAGAAAGTGGCATACTCTGTGTTTAATTTTCCTATATTTTCTAATTTTTTTTCCCCCTTTTCATTCAATATCTTTTTGGTGAATAATGATTCAATAGGCGTTTTACATTCAATTAATATCTTTTTTGACAATCTTTTCTCCGCATTTATTATCTTATAAAAATTTCCTGAAAAAAGATGATCCATCAATATTTTTGCACTTCTTTTAAGTCTTTTTTCAAAAATCCAATTTGTAGTTCCATTATAAATCAAGCAGAGCATCTCTGTCTGGTTTAATTTGTAACCTAATATTTGGGAGAAATCTCCGCTGAAAGCTCTTGCAACAAATAATCCTGGATAAAATGGCGTTGTTGTAGATTTGTACACTAATAAGAATTTATCTTTAAGATTCATTTTATCTTCCTCACAACGCCTTTTTCAGTATCAATCTCTACATAATCACCGTTTTTCAAAACCTTTGTTGCAACCTTTGTTCCGATAATACAAGGGATTCCTATTTCTCTGGATACAATTGCAGCATGAGAAGCTATCCCTCCTTCATCTGTGATTATTGCTTTTGCTTTTATTATTATAGGAACAAACTCAACCCGAGTCATTGATGTAACTAAAATTTCATCCTTGTTTAATTTTTCTTTTGCAGGATCTGTAATAATCTTAATAACACCTTTAACAAATCTTTCTTTTGATTTGTTAGCTACCTTTCCAGAAATCTCTTTTCTTTTATCATAACGAATTGCTATTTCTAGCATTTTCTTAGAAAAAGGATGGTAATAGCAGGTATATTTATTAGAGTATTCATAAATAACGAAAACACCATTATCTCTTCTTTGAATCTCTTTTTTTTTCAGCTTTTTATTATTCTTTAATAACTCTCTAACTTCATCAACACTATGCATGGCAATAGTATGGTAATCTAGGTTAAATTTTTGCGCTATATCCCTTAACACCATCAACAGATAGTAGAATCCCTTCATATATTGCTCTTTTCTCGTGTCGCACCAATATGTCATTAGCTGTGCAAATTTTATGTCTTTTTTATCGGCAGGAGAGAGTTTTATTTTTGACAATATTTCCTTCTTTTTATCAGATATTTTTTTAAAACTAATTTCAAATTTTTTCAATTCTTTTTCAATTGAACTAATATTATTTTCCTTGATTTCATTTAGAATATCCTTGTATACAATTTCTGGAGTGATCTCTATTGCAGAATAAAAATCTGTTTTCATCCAAAAATATTTTTTAATATAATCTATAACCTTTTGTTTAAACAATTTATTTTTTAATGCTTCTCCTTTTTCTTTTTTTTCTCTTCTTTTTAAGACATATAAAGACAGATTAAGAAAATCTTTTCTTTCCTTTGTAAAATAAGATTCTTCGTCAGGATGTGAAAGCAAATTAATTATTTCCTGAGCATCTTCTTTGCTTATGTTATTTCTCTTCTGAAATCTTGGAACAATCTCAAGATTAATAACATCCCCTTTATCTTCTCCAATAATACCAAAATGCCACCATTTTCTATAAACAGGAATCATTTTGTCATATAAATCTAGCAATTCCTTGGTGGAAATATTTTTCTTCTTATTATATTGATTCCATAAAAAATTAATATTTTCAGAGATTTCAGCGCGTTTCTTAAATTTATCATTAAAAAAGCCAGGATTTTTAAGATAATCCAAAAATACATTTTTTGTAACTTCTTCTACTAATCTTCTATTAATAATCTGGTAAAAAAGCGAAGATGTTTTGTAACTCATATAAAAAGATACTGGAGAAAAATATTTTTTAGCAGTAATCTTATAAGTAACATAAGAAGGGTAAACTAGGTCAACTATAAAATAAGCAGCATTGGCCTTTTGTATATCCAGCTCATGCTCTTTGAGATATCTTTGTATTTGTTGTTTATTCATCTTTCTATAAATTGGCCTGCATTGCGCAGCTTACAATAACATTCCTGACTGTATCAATAGGAGTGCTCCTTCCTACTATTCCAACTGGTTTGGAAAGGCCTTCAAGAATTGCAAAGTCAAGAGTCATATCAGAAAACTGTCCTATACTATGTGCAAAGATATTTGATGACATAAGATTAGGAAATATTAATGTATTTGCCTCTCCTTTTAAAGGCGAGTCAGGGCATTTCTTCTTTACAGCAAACTTGTTGACAGCAGCATCTACTTGCATCTCTCCATCAATTATTAATTTAGG